>Ga0307512_10001253_pt1 | contig 36580 bp, 42 predicted proteins | sample 14_EM_MG_FD_200267 | JGI IMG/M metagenome (GOLD analysis project Ga0307512, IMG submission 200267) | Populus trichocarpa ectomycorrhiza microbial communities from riparian zone in the Pacific Northwest, United States - 14_EM | ecosystem: Host-associated > Plants > Roots > Unclassified | place... | reverse complement strand
GCGGACTCTGCACGGAAGAAGAATGGGGGTTCGAGGAGGAGGAGGGGAGAAGAAGGAGGAGGGGGAGGAGGGAGGAGGGAAAGGAGAGGGGAGATCGAGCGGAGGAGGAGGAGGAAGAGGAAGAGGAAGAGGGAGGGAGACTTCACCATACGTGGCACTCAATCAATTGGTCGAGACTCAAGTTATGTATGCGCGGAGGAACCCTCGATTGTGGGAGTTCTTATGGTGTATGTAACTGGTTCTCGCCCCGGTTCATGGGAACAGCGTCACAAATTCTCGTTTTCGTTCTCCAGTACATAAATCTCTGCTTCCGCTCTTATTTTCATCTTCCCGCTTTTCATCTTCACTCATCCTTAGCCCCTGTATCACTTGCATATCTTTCGAACACTTCCGCTCGTTTTAACCGAATACCTGCTGCCCACATGCCTCCTGTTATGTCCAAGCCAGAGTCCAAGACAGCTTCTTCGAGGTCTCCTGACTATGGCCGCCCGAGGACTGGCTCCATCAAGGTACGTCATGCCGTGTTAACTTCAATCAATGGTAGCCATGATTTTCGATGATGGAGGGCTCATTCAATGGCTCTTCCATCGTCTTCATCATCTCGCATCTATCGATTACCATTATCGGCTTTAATGATTGAGTCTTTTGTTGTCGCTACTGCTTTTGTTTGTGAATGTTTGCTGATTGGTTGGGACCTCAACAACCATCGATAGAGCCCGAGCCGGCTCATCCTCGAGGCGCGGTGATGGATCTTTGATAACATCAATGTCTGTCTCTTGTTGTCTTGGACATGCAGCCAGTAGTGATCCCATTGATTGGTTGATCCTCTTTGGTTTTGATTTTATCCATAGCTTCGGCTCGGTTAGACATCGATCAATGTTGGAGATAACTCTCATGGTATCTGACTGGCTGGATGCTTCAAGAGAATAAGAAGTTGTATTGTTGTTTGGAAAGATCTATTGCCTGTTCTTGTTGATGGTCGTGGTCGTGGTTCTGCTGATGGTTTGGTCCTCGGATAATAGGACTTCTATCCGCCCTCGAGCAGCAAGGGTTCCAACTCGAGCTCTTCCAAGAGTTCGTACAAGGAGTCTTCCTCTGACGGCAGCCGCTTTTCGGAGGAGATCTTCCTTCCCAAGGAGATCCCTATCGGACCGATTGCTGATGCCATAGTTAAATTCGAGGGTAATTGTTCTGCTCTTCGTTGTTTGTTGCGGTGGTCTAACTTTATCTTAGGATATACTCATATCAAAGGCCAGGAGTACCTCTATATCATTCCCGATGGTGGACCAGTCCAGTTTATCAGGGGTGATCGTCCTCAAGAATTCTTTGGAACGGAGGTCTGCCTCGTTAGAAACCATCGCTTCGAGGGTTTCTACTTCCTCCGTACTAATGGCATTGTCCAATCCTCGATCCTTGATATAATCACCGCAAATATCATCCGAGAATGCACCATTGAAATCAGGAATCGTGTCTATATTGAGACTCAACAATTCTTGAACGAACGTGTTGTTGGGATTAACTGTGGCATGTTCGTCGAGTATATTGGTTTCCCGTACTCGATCTCGTTCTCCATGAAAGGCTTGGAGATATATAACAAGGCCATGCTTGTATTCTCCTCACCGTCTGCTATGGATATTGCACGTACTAGTTTTGATAATCCGGCTCATTTGGATTGTCTTGCAGCCGAGCTTGTGCTCGAAGAGAGCTCTTCTCTGTGAGTTGTTATCACCTCTCTTGATTGTTGTGATACACAAGCACGCTAACTTATCGCAGTTATTCTAGCGAGGCTGAATCTGAGAAGAAGCTCACGATTGAACCTCCGTCCACACCCAAGAAGAATAAGACTCTCAGATTCAAGGGACCTAAGTCTCTCGAGGAATTTGTTGAGGATGAGAAGAAACCAGAATTCAAGCCTGACTTCAAGGTTGCCGAGAAAGACGAGCCTGTCAAGTGTGATGATAGTGCTCAAGCTCTTGTTCGATATGAACCACCAGCTGTAAGTACCTCCCTTTGATTTCTCCTTCACTCTTACTTTCTTCTATCCTCACCTCCTTCAACTGTTCTCGACTAATTTACTAATAGCGTCGCCAATTGAATGCAATGAAGGCGTCTGACAAATTTAGAGCTTCCGAAGAAGCTCTAATGGACGACGAGAATGTGGCATCTCAAGCTCTCGTTCGTGCCGCTGAACTCATTCGTGGAGACTGTGTGATTCAGTCGCCCCGTCATTCCAACAAAAAGACAAACACTCTCTACAAGACTGAGATGTGCCGCAACTGGGATGAATCTGGAGAATGTCGCTATGGACGTTCTTGTCAGTTTGCTCATGGTAGTAGTGAGCTTCGCACTGTCAAGCGTCACGGACAGTGGAAAACCAAGACTTGTCTGGCTTGGGTCAATGGTGGCTGTACCTATGGTTCTCGCTGCTGTTATGCTCGTAAGTTTCCTCTTATCTTGCAATTGTGACATCTGCTAATCGTGTGGAATACAGATGAAATCATGGATACAGTCCAAGAGGACTTGGAGGCTGGTAAATTGAGCCTGCCCTACTCCCTTGACAATGGTCCTCGTACGCCTCGTCGTAACAGGATGGCTGCCCCAGCCAAGAATGAGGAACGCGGTCCCATTCTGCCACCAAGTGGTATTTCCCGTTTCGCCGGATTCTTTGGTGAGCAGGGCAAGAGGAACTAAGTCGGTCGATCACAATTTTGCCTATTATTGTAAGTCCCTTCTCCCTCCTCAGAGCAACTTGGACTGATACCGTATGACAGCCACTGTAACTGTCTGGGATTTCTTTCTTTTGTATCATGAAACGCGGGGATCATTTTCACATTACGATTTGTTGGGCTTGTTATATGTTTTCCTTTTGGGTGGAAGATAACATACATATCGCTTTGGAAATTTTATTTTCTAGCGGTTTGGAAGTTAGGAAAGTTCATTTAAATAGGTTCTAAACAAACATCAGATTAGTCGACGATTGTTTTTTGTCTGAATACTTGTAGAATCATCGCTGTGATGGTGGTAGCTGTGGTTTGTGTGTATTTGTTGCTTGGATGGGTATTTGTTGGCTTGTGGGTATGGTGGGTTTACGGGCGTGGTCGGTTTGTGGACATATTGACTTGACGTATAGGTACCGACTCGCTATACTTGATTTTGGATCGTACACCATTCTTCTTCGCTTCAATATCTGGGGACTGATATTAACAACGACTATTGGTCATAGCTTCTTGAATATCAAGAACTGATTGTAGGTATCACCACCTTTTTGCTATGATATCTGTAGCACTACCGGCTAGAATATCTTCTCGAAGGACTCTTGAGTCTGGGGAGATGATTCTCGCCCTCTATTGGATGAGGTCTGGCTAAGCTTTTTGCCTACAGGGTTATGCATACCCGTTTCACGTGGGGGTAGCGTCAAGGTGTAAGCTCCCCTGAAGCAGCAACAAGGTCATATTATCTAGGGGTTTGAATATGGGATATGTGGGATTTAGTGGATTTACGAGTTGAAGGGAATAGGGATGGATGGTATGACTGGATAATTCTAAAGGAAGAGTAACTCTGGTGATATGGGTTTCGATAGTTCTAGTCTAGTCTTTCCAACCCAAATCGGGAAAATACCTATGCCAACTTCCTAGATCCAATTATGTTTTGGTTCTTTGTGTTTGGCCCGAGTACGAGTGGGTGGATCACAGGTTCAGGGTATTATAAGGAAACTTGTGCTGTAACGGAGACTGTACTTACTCTACAGCCTTGCAAAAATCTCAAGCTATCAGGGAGGCGTTTGGTTTGAGCATGGTCGAATGATACGAATGCAAGTAGCAATTATATGACTGGTAGAGTGGAGTGTTCGGTTTGAAGGATACCTTCTTTTGGACTCGAACCATGCAAACATGGACTGGGACCTCCACATCTTGCAGGGGTATCTCGGCCCCCACATCTCCACAATCTATCACTCCTCGATGAAACAAAGCGTCAGATAGACCGCTCATTTCCAAGTCCAAAACCACACCTCAACCACAATCCCCAATACATTTATAACCAAACTCCATATAATACAACCCCCCCTCTTTAACATTTATTACACCTCCCTCCCCTTTTTCCTCCTCTCCCACTCCCTCCGATCCCTGGTAGCTTTATCTTCATCGAACCCTTCACTCCCACGTAGATTCAACGAGGTCTTAAACTTCTCCTGCTCCCCTGCCGTCTTCCCCATACTCTCTTCGACAAAAACATATTCCTCCCCGTCGACCACGACCTTATCGGGGACCTTCTCATTCATGGTTGCGTTCAGCTCTTCCTTCACTTCCGCCCACATCTTGGGGTGTTCCTGTTCCAGCCACTTCTCGAGTTCGACTAGCCGGTTGCGGCGGAAGGTGGAGTGGAGGGTTGATAAGCTGTCACATATCTGTTAGAGGAGGTATAAAGGGGGGAGGGAGAGGGAGCGAGGGGATGGTACATTCGATGACCCGGTTTGAATCCCAGGTCATTCTCCATCTCGCGGACGACCCGCCATGCTTCATCCCACGCCTCGTGTCTTGCCAGCGCCTCGACGTAGCTAGCAACATTATTTTCCGTCAGAGGCAGCCGGCGGTACTTCGACCAGAGATTCTTTGCGCGCTCGAGGCCGCCGTTACGGACACGCCCACACATGTCGAAGACCTGGGAGATTGTAGCGGCATCGGGGCCCTCGGGGCTTCGCACGATTTCATCATAAGTAATGAATGCGCGGTCGAAGAGGCCGCAGCGCGCATATGCGTACATGAGCGTGTTGAGGAGGATGGTGTCGACTTCGACATACGGGTCCATATTCAGAATTCGCTGGACTTTTTGGAGACCCCCGACATCGCCGCTTTGGCCGAGTCCAACAAATGCAGCCGAGTACTGGAATTTGTTTGGCTTGCGGTCCTCGGTATCCGCCATGTGCTCGAGCACGCGGACTGCGGCTTGTGGGCGCCCGAGCTCGAAGAAGAGGTTCATCATTGTTTGGCGATGGTTTTTGGGGGTTTCTGGGAAGGTGCGTACGAGGAGGAGGTAGGTTTCCCAGGCGGCTTCGATGGAGGTTGTTTCCCGCTGGGCATGCTCCATAAGACGGTCTATGATCCGCTTGCGTTCGTGGGGCGCGTAGTGTCCGACGTGCCGGTTGAGGAGTGATCGGGCGTCTTCGAAGGACTCTTCTTCGAGGAGCATGTTGAGGAGTGGTAGGGCGGTGTCGGATGTGAGAAGGACTTTCATATCCACCAGGTCGTTGTACACACCGAAGGCCTTATTGGCTTCGGCGTCAGGGTAGGTTTTGGCGAGGTGTTGGAGCAACTGTTGTGGGATATCCCCAGTATATCCAGTAGGGATGTCTTGGGTATATTTTAGGTCCTCGAAGACGGAGATGGCAGAGGGGATGTCAGAGCGTTTGAGATGGCCCAGGAGCTGCAGCTCCAGAGTGACATAGTTGGGGTCGATGTGGCGCGCCGACATGACGCGGAGGAATCTTTCCATCAGGTCGTATCGTTCTTGGGAAATGGCTCCAGAAACGAGACCGTTCATGGTATCCACATCCAGCGCCTCAATACCACGGAATTCCATGATCTTTAACATCCGATTCGCCTGGCTGATGCCTACTGCTGCAGAGAACTGTAGTGCAACTTCCCATGCCTCTTTCCCCATGATGATCTGCGAATTCTTCCCACTTAACAGTAGTAGTTTCTCGAGAACCTCGGTTCCCCACTCCAGCTGACCGGTCCGTAAGCATGCGCGCAAGATCGCGATGTAGAAAGGTAGCGTAGTCTTCTTCCGGTCCGCGAAGCCCTTATTGTACCACACCTTCGCATTATCGAGGTCATTTCGGGCGCAGTAGAACGCCACGGGGTGATAGTGGAGCCCATTAGGAACCCCCCTGTGGTCCGACCTCTTCAAATACTCCATAGTCTCGATCAACCCCGCCTCATTATCCTGCCGTACAAACCCATCCAGAACTTTATCCCACGCCTTATACCGATGAAACTGCCCCTCCAACTTCCGACAAATCTCCGCCGCCTCGCTTGCATAACCTGCCAAGCACATCCCAGTAATGTAGTAGAAGATGTCATCCTCCTTAAGTGTGTACCCTTCCGCCAGCAAATCATCCCACAACAACCTTGCCAGTGCCAATTGGTTGTTAGAGCCACCTCGGAGTGCCACAAAAACACTGGCAAGAGTCGGTAAAGGTACCAGTGTCTTGCCCTCCGGATCCCGCGCCGTACGAACATATTTGTAACCCCGCAGCATCAGCGCAGCTTGTTCGTCTCTCATCGTGCGTCCTTGCCAGTACCCTATCATATCTGCAATTGCCTTTGCAACGGTTTCTACCGGCGGTGCAGGACCAAGCCTCTTATCAAGGTGTCTTACGAGCAAATTGAGAGTATCGATGCCCGGGGGTGTATCGGGACGCCGCGGTCCTGTTTTTCGGGAGAAGAGGTTCGCGAAGGAGACGGTGCGGCATTGCTGTTGCGCTGCGAGGAACAGAGGAGGGCGGGGAGGAGGAGCAAGCGTGAGCGGTAACCGGTGAGGGCAACGATTGTGGATGAGGAGGTTGCTGGTGAGGGACCGCCGGGTTAGTTGGCGGAGGTTTTGCGGGGGCATTCGGCGGGTGGGTATGTATGATGCAGCCTAGCTCTTGTCGGATGTCAATGGAAATGAGAGATTAATTGTGTAAGTTGAACGGCGCTTATTTGAGCTCAATTGTCTTGCCTTGTGTGGTCTCAACTTCAGCTCCAACGCAGGAGGTGATGACGGTGGATTGTGGTGGTGGTGGTGGTGGTGGTGGTGGTGGTGGTGGACGGCAAACTCCACCTTCAGGTTTACAAAAAATCAAAAGTCAAACAGACACCTAACCCATCCCCCGCTACCACATCACAACTTCAACTCCACGAATGACATCCACCCTCCGCACTCTCCGCACCTTCACCGCCTCGTTACTCTCTGGCACGAAGTGGCACTCTCCCTCCTGCCAAAGATGCGGCTATGCCAGTGACTCCTCCAGCAAGCGCTGGCTAAATCGACAATCGCGCGACCCCTTCAGCAAGCAAGCAAAAGTCCAACAGCTCAAATCCCGCGCTGCCTTCAAGCTTCTCGAAATCCATGATGAATATAAAATATTCCGCAAGGGGCAGACGGTGGTGGATCTGGTGCCTCCTCCCCTTCTTACTCTTCTCAGCGACCAACGGCAACGGCAAAGACTGAACAGAGGCATGATGGGATAGGGTTACGCGCCAGGATCATGGAGTCAAGTTCGCTCCCTCTCTCCTCTGCCTCAAGACTCGTAGGGTAGGAGTAACGGACTCAGGTAGCGATCGATAGAGTGTCCCCTGGCCGCGTAGTCGGACTCGACATCATTCCCGCGGTGCCACCGAAAGGCGTTTCCGCCCTTCAGGGAAACTTCCTTCACCCGTCAGTCCAACAAATGCTTCGCGATTTTCTCTCTGATCCCGATCGCGGGCGTTCAAAAGAATTAGTAGCAGACAAGGCCTACATCGATATCGAGCGAGAAGAGACCGAGAAAGAAGAGCATGTGGACAAAGGAAGGGCGGTAGATGTAGTGTTGAGCGATATGTGCGAACCCTGGCCGCAATCGGGAGAGGGCCTGTTTAAGCGGTCGTTGACGAACCCCTATCACAGGATGATGAACACGAGTGGAATTGCGTTTCGGGATCACGCGGGAAGTATGGTATACAAGCACTACTACTACCTCGTCCCAAGTGGCACCTCCTAAATGATGACAGGACCTCTGCAACGCGGCGCTAATTTTTGCTCTCGACGTCTTGAAGGCTGGTGGACACTTTGTGTGCAAGTTTTACCAAGGGGCAGAAGATAAGGATCTGGAGAAGAGACTGAAGAAGGTATTCAAATCAGTCTATCGGATGAAGCCAGAGAGTTCAAGAAAGGTGAGCAGGATTTGTTTTTATTGTGGGGAGGGCTGAAATTAATGGAATGTAGGAATCTAGAGAGTGTTATTTTGTCGCTTTGAAGATGGACTCTAAAGCTACGAGGGAGACAATCGCAGACACGCCACACCAACAGCGGATTAACATCTGAATACCCGGTGAAGATGGTAGCTAGCTGTGTAAGCGCATCATCAATCGGCGGCGGCGGCGGAGGAAGTATAGCAGTGTAAGATAAGTATAACCATAGACTGTAGGGTGTCATTCCATAGGGAAGCATGGGATAAACACTAGAAAGCCTCATACTTTTGGTCTTCGGGGGATTTGATGTGTAGTTATGTCTAAAGTAGCCCCGCTTGGATATGTGGCTTAGAAGCCCATATGACTGATGCTCTTAGAAGCGTCGCCCGACCGTCGCCTGTCCAGAATGTCGGCGGGGTTTCGCCAGAAGACGAAAGAGTAAGACGTGAATTACGAGGGCATAGTCGTCAAAGCATGGAGTGGAGCTATGCTAGCGAGTTTTTCGATCGTTCCAGTATCTCGACCGCCACGCCCCGGAGCAGGATCAGTGCTTCTGCCACTGTGCTTGGGAGGATTCCTTCGGAGCTTGATGAAATTACTTGCGTCAGGATTCCTCCTAAAAAAGACTGTGGTCTATGTTAGAGATACGCAACGGAGGTGGCTAACAAGGTCGTTTGGGGTTAGTTAGGGTGTACAGTGAGATGTGGGGTACCACTGTAAATATGTCACCGAGTCATAAGCCCATGAAGTAGCTACCGTGTCTTCCCTCTTAACTTAGAAACCGTTTCAACCAAAAAACATGGATCGATGGACAATAGCTTTACACAGGTGCAAACACAAATTCAAACACAAACGCCTGCCGTCTATACTTCCCAATCTTTGCCTTCGCTCTAGTCATAAATTCATTTAACCTCACCAATACTCCACCCTTCCCCCAGATCCCCCTTCTTCCCTTTTGTAACCGTAGTCTTCTTCATTACTCTACTCCTACTCAGCAATTGGCTCACAATAAAGTGGTTGACGTCCTACGTCTTGATTAGTACCGGAACCTTAAGTACAACAAGGAGGGCATAACTCACATCGTCACCCCAGTAAGAAAGGTGAGAGGCGATCGATGCAATGACACTCCAATCAAAGACTCCCTCTTGTATACTAAAATCAATACGACCTGTACTATTTAGTGCGCGCACTTTGTTATCCTCTCGCTTGATCCTTCGTTCGTCCCTCTCAATTTCGCCCTGGTCCTTGCCATCCGCCTGCTTTCGCCGATTCTGGAACCCAGCATACAAGGTTTCAATCTCAGCGTCAATCATCGTCGGGGGATGTTGACCCTCGGTGGGTATAAACGTCTTATTATTGTCCGAGGCGCTGGTGGCAGAAGAAAGAGTTGTATCTGTAATTCCCAGACTCCGGTTCAAGATCGAGCTAGCAATTCCGGATGAGAAGGTTGACCACATGCTACTGACGCTTCTGGTAACGCTTTGACCGATGCCTGAGATTCCACCCACAATCTGACCATTGGAGCTAAAGAGACCGCGTTTCGTGTAAGGGAGGGGCTGCGGCTTTAGTTGTGCCATTTCTTTGGAAACCAATGGCTCTAGACGGTATGATATTGGATCCGCCGGGTGAAATATGTTGAATAGCTGGTTACATTTCGGAGACGATACAGGGAATGGGAGGTCAGAGGAAGATGTGGAATCAAAGGTGTTGGGGGCGTATTCGCCCATTGGTGATGTTGCTGCACCGGCTGTGACGGAGCGGGCCATTATCGTACGTCCTTTCAACATCTGAAAGAGGCCAACGGGGGAGCCAAGGCAGAAAAAGTTTTCCACACTGAAAATAGTCAGTAACCGCTGTCTAATTTCGGAAGAGCTCTTACGGAAAGTCAAGCGGCGGTAATTCGTTCCTTTGCCTTCCAACACCTGGGCGGTCATCCGGCTGTCGACATAAGATGTCAAAGATGATAGCAGAGCCAAGGGAGTGTCCGACGAGGGAGACTTTGCCGTTAAAGCCTGGATTGCGTTCTTTGAATAGCGCGTAGATCCTATTACACTCCGTAAGGACAGTCCGGATGATGTGTTCACGGTAGGTTCCGCTTTGGTAGAGTAGGACATCCAAAGCAAGGTCCGTCATGAGGTTTCGAACGTAAGGGGCTCCCTCAACCGTTATATCTTCGAGTGACGGGTATTCCTCTTCAATGCTAGAACCTGTGGTACTAATATCCTGTTCTCCACGATTTTGCCGTAATGACTGTTTCGGGAAGTCTAACAAATGCCTCCAGCCTTCAAAGAATGATCAACAATATTCTCTCGGAATGATAAAAGGTTATAAACTTACAGACAGGTAAGCATTGCACCCTGCAGTTCTTCCGTTTGTTCTCATTGTCTTCCCCGTTGAGCACCTGCAAATCAGGGCTGACTCCATAGACACCCTTAAGAGACTTCCGAAACACATTCACATCATGAACGAAATTCACAGATTCCATTTTTATGGAAAGTTTTTGGCCAATTCCGTGGGTAACCGTGAAGGAAGTTAGAGGGTCCTCCAGGACGATATAGACAAGAGTGACTTACTAAAATCAAATGTTCGATTTGTCTTCCTGGATCGCCAGTCTCGTCGTCATCGCGATAATCCTCCTTCATCTCTGATTCCATCATCTTTTCTTGTGCTTCATTGTCTTCATATGTAGAAATTTTACGTTCCAACGCCACTCGGCCCGAGTCTCTACTGGTTCGAACAAAATCTTCATTCGGTTGAGACGTTGGTGCCAATTCTCGTTTGTTTTTATTGTCCGAGCTGTGAAGGGGCATCTCGCCTACAGGAGGAGTTGCGGGACGGCTACTAGCCTTCTCAGGTTTCTTTGGCTCGGAGTATCCCCGTACGATCTTGACTCCACCCGGGTGGTTTCCAGCAGTAATCATTTGCCATGTCATGGCCGTAAGCTTGCCATATAAATCGTCGGTGAACAGCCAGGCCGTATTTGGATCCGTAAACACTACAAACGAACCGATATGTACACCAAATAACCTCCATGTTGGTTGAGCCGGCGTTGGGGCTACATCTTTAGCGGTAGGAGGTCGTGAGAATTCTCCATCCTTCTTTGACGTGTTAGGATCCAGCGTTGCAGCTTTGGGATTCTTCGCATCTTGTTGAGAGGCCCGGAAAGGCTTCAGATTAAGATACCCCTCTTCAATCTGGGTGGCGAGATTCTCGTCGCAAGGCCTTATTGAGCTTCCCTCTGTTGTCAGTTTAGCGTTTTTATGTACCCATAGCTCGGTGATCTAATCCCCGGTACCTTGATAGAACCAGGTTCCTCTTCGCACATCGTAGACTGGGCCCTCCCAATAGACGGGCATTAACTCTCGCTTCTTTATATCCACATCAAATAGAAAATCCTCGTTCACAGGCACCTTGACCTCTTTTTCGACCTTGTCTGGAAGGCTCCCCAGTTGCCCTATATCTCCATTAGTGTAAAGGTCAATGGCTGAAGCCCGTTTGTACTTTGTGCTCTCTGCAACTTCTTCTTCGTTCGAGAGCTTCTGAAAAGAAGCTTCTATAGCTCGGGAGTCACGGGGTCCGAAAGGAACGAATTTCGACGGCGGCTTCGACGGCTTTGCAGGTTGTACACCTTGAGGTTGGAACGGCTTACGCTTTGGAACCTATACGCAAGCTCGGCTCAGCTTTCCTTTCATGCTTGATATAGAGGGCACAAACATCTACAGCGTAATACCACCGCACGTTTAAGGGCGGACAACCTGGCGGATATTCCCGTTGCGAGAGCCGATGTAGATATGAGAGAGCATGGTCATTTGTAGGACCTTGCGGCGGGTGAGGAGTTGTTGAGCGAGAGCTTGGGTTTGAAGTGCGGGGAGTTGGTGTCTGTAGGATTGGAGGATTTGGGGGATTCGGGGGGCTCAAGAGCATGACAGCTTTGAAGCACTTGACTGGTGACCCCTGGCGGTCTTTCCGGACCCGAATTAAATAGCGGGCTATGATAGGTATTCGCGGCAGTTTAAGAGGTGCTTACAGAAATGTAATTATCTGTGTCGTGTTTCGAAAGGACACCTTGCTGAGTATACCGAATGGATGAACTGACATCATCGGAACACTGCACACGTGATGCGGCTCCAGCTTGGCCCAGAATGGCCGGATAAAATGCTGGGCGTTTCTGGACTTGGATTTTCTATATGCGCGCAGATACTAGAGTATGTATGTGTCTTTTGAGGGCAAATGGTTATGTTGGCGTGGTGTTGATGAGAATCTACTTTAATGTAGCTTCATATCCACAACCTATCACTTGGTGCCCTTCCTATTTATCACACATTCTATGACGTAATATACCGAACCGTTGATGCAGAAACTTCAGAATAAAACTAGTATTTTGCACATCAGAGCCAGTAGAATAACACCTATTCAACCTCGAACTCTCCAACCAGATTTGACTGGCCCGGCCCTCGAAAAACACATCTGCACAAGCGAGATATATCGTTGCACGCATAAGCCATTTCCCTCAGAACAGTAAGGATAGCAAATCTTGCACAACCCGCAAGTGTACGTGTGAGGATTCATAGATAATGCACCAACAATCCCTCAATGAAAATCAATTCTAGTAAACACGCTTTCAGGAAGCCTAGTTCGCTCAAAAAAACACATTCAAATATCACAAAGAAGAGAACAAATCACTTTTCAATGTCTCGGACAGCCAACCGACCTAGCAATACATGATCACCGTAACAGAACGGAAGGGAAGGGAAGAAAAAAAGAAGTCAGCTTCTTGTCCATAGATACTAAGTAGCTACCTACATGTGTTCGCTAGTAGCCATCAAGCTTCCCAGAAACGTGACAATAAGCCTGCTCCTTACCGCTACGATATCCTCAGGAACCAACCTGCCTCACAGTTAGCTGCAAATTCGATTAATAACGTAGGAAAAATATACCAGATAGTAGCTCCCATCTTCCTAGCAATACTGATACTCAATTTCGCATTCAAGTAGGCATCGTCCTCCGTTCTGCCATCATTCACCAACGAATAATCGACATAACCGCTCTTCATTCCATTCAGTACATCAAGCAAGAATACGCCCGTGCCCAGGCTGTGATCCTTAAAGCTCCTGATGGTACTTCCCCGCCCGCCACGCTTCGCCATGTCATTTGCCCACTTGAGCATATAAGCATCCGTGATTTCCGGCATTCCAACTTTCCGGGCCAAACTCTGCAGAGTGCGCGTAATATCCCGCCTCATCAATTGCCAGGTAATGGCAAGCGTAAGAGTGCGTTGGCCATCGGTGATATCGGCGCCCTGAATACCAACCAGCGAAAACCGGTTCTGCTTTCCAAGTTCAACGGCGTAATTTGTGTTCTCAACAGCCTTGAAGCGCATCATTTCACCTCCGTGCGCAGGGGGTTTATTGGCGTGCCGCCAGTTAACAGAGCCGGGGATAACTTTGTCATAGGCCTGGAGCAGGATAGTACCGTCGCGGAGATCATCAAACAAAGAGTTGACGGAAGGTTGAACATCCAACGAATTGAGCCACAGTGTAAAAACACGGGCTTCACGTTCGCCCTCGGCGTCGAAATCATCAATTTCAACTTTTTCTTCTTCGGTCAAGGCATCGAGGCCAGGATGTGTATTGAACAGGTGGGCGACGAAGGCAAGGTTAAGCTTAGGGTTTCCAGCCACAAGTGATTTAGGAGTAAGGAACTTGCGGCATCCAAGTTTGTCGGCATTCTGTAGAACTTCCTCGGCTCGCTGGTGTAAGTCACGGGTGCTGAGAGGACCTCGAGAGCACTGGTCGGGAGCTAATTGATTTAGAAGAACGGTGTAGTTCTCAGCATCTGAAACATCTTTGCTAAAGTTGCTCACACTGCAAAACAGTCAGCTCCGCCCCGTCTCCTCCGCAATGCTCAATATCGGAACTCACGTTCTGTGCCACTTTGCCGCCTTCAAATGATAGTTGAACCACCGCAACAGGATCTGCTCTGGGGGCAACCTCAAGAATTGCTCTAGCGTCTCGTCCTCCTCTAGAAGTCTGTACAACTCTGGGTGAAGCTTAATGTCGATCTTTCCAAGCAAACCCCGCCGAATAATCTGCCAAATAAGTCCAAGTATTAGATGCTCCCGGACCTCAATAATATCTCCTGACCCAATATTCACAACGGAACATCCAATAGCCTTCGCTGAGTTGATCACGATATTGTTATTCTCGGTCATATGAAACTGGTTCAGCTTCTTCATACGAGCACTGGTACGGTTAAGAACACGTTCGTCGATGGTATCCGGTACCGAGTCGTTGATGAGCTTCGCAAGCACAAGACCATCCTTGCATTCGTCAAACATCTGGAAAGTATCGGTAGGAAAAGGAAGCCGGTCCCCGATATCCGCGTCACCTGCCAAAACTGCATTGATATGCCTTGTAAACTCGGTCCTCTCATCCTCGTTGATGGTATGAGTAGTGCTTCCGGTAGCTCCGGACATCTTAATCTGTCCACCGCCGCCCTTGCTTCCGGTTCTTGCATGCGAAACTACTGGCGCTCTGGATGCGGATGCGGCTGGCGATGATTCAGTAACTCTAAGTTTTGAAATTAACTAGGATCCACAGTGGCCCATCAGTAACCATTCATTATGAAATATACTTTACTCGGACAACAGAACTTCAGGGGAAAAGATGCACAAACATCGACAAAATCATCTAGCTCTACCCTTCGGGAACTATCCAATTCGACTTGTTTCAGCGCAGCTCGAACCTCGTCGTACGGCTTTCGTTCCAGTTGCTGTGCAGTTTTGATCGCTGTTGCTTCATCAAGGTATCCGCGGCATTCTTCATCCTGGCGATTGAAGGTGTCTTGTAGCGCAAAGACTCCATCCTGGCCAAACTGCGGGTACTTTCGAGCGAGCTTTATAACGTTCATGGCGACAGTCGGACGAAAAGTGGATTTGGAATCAGATGAGATGAGGTTGGTGAAGGTGGGGTGATGAGGGGTTGTTTGTACGACGCACGGGATCTGACGTACCGAAAGACCGACCGAAGCCAGAGGGAGTTGAGCGTTAAATACTACTCAAAAAAACGCACGTACGTACGTGTATACGTATTGCAAGAGTTGTGGTTGATTGCGCGGCCTTTGGAGATGGCTCACTCACCGAGATATTCCGTTACTTACTGTAGGAGTGCTTAGGGAGCTGAGGAGGCTGTGTATTATGTTTCCTGAATTCAAGAGCCAAGCCATGCGTGGTGACGTTAGCGCTAACTCTGCTGCGTTTGACAGCGTCCCTACAACAACAGTCGCACAAAAGCAACTGTGGTTCATATCCTATGTTGATGTTCTACTTCTACTCACTCTACTCACTATACTATTAGGGGTTCATAAAATAGGCCCACAAAAAAGTACAACTAGTACCCGCTAAGCAAGCCCTACTCAAAAAGAAAACGGCTTCTTAATGTTCCTTTGAGACTTTTAGTTTAAGCTCAAATAGCGGACAGGTATCAGTATTAATATCTTGTTCAATATCACAGCCCTCTTGCCTCTTGGTATCGGGATTCTTCTCCGGTGTCACTCTCCAATTTAAAATATGTAAAATACAATCAAGCCTCGGGACGGAACCCCGGAATACCTCGTTCCATGCCGAACACTACTCACTCAAGTGCAGGTACGCAAGAATCATCACAATGTCGGAAGAACCGTCTCTAGACAGTGCTTTCATTGCATCACCCTCCCACAAAACATGTCCTATACACTCCGCGACCCCAGACGTGCAAAGGATCATCGCCACTGCAGCATGTGCACGAAAGAGTGCTAGACCTGGGAGTAGTGTGTTGGAGGGTTGGGGGATTTGGATGGCACACGGTAGTCTGGATTCTCTCGCAAGCTCGGTTGTGAGAAGCTTGCGAGAATCCAGACTAGGCACACACGGCTGACAAAAAAACTGGCACACGTAAATTTCCCAGTGCCTTTCAAACCACACTAACGCGACGCCGCGACCATAATAACTCCATTAACAACCACCTTGTCAATGCCTCATATAGTTCAACTCTGAGTATTGTTCAGTTCATCTTTAGAGATTACCTTATCATAGTGTTGTGGGTGTTGTAAATTTACGTGTGCCAGTTTTTTGTCACCTGCGTGGATGGCCAAATACTTCTGAGTACTTAAAGGTCTAGTGTGCCGTTTTGACAGGCCAAATGCTGGTAATTCCATGTGAGACCCTCATAACATCAAGATTGAAGTCCCTTCGCTGCATCATTTACGATTTGTAAATTATAGACAAGTACAGTATCTATAGCATCCTACGGTCGCCGTGCTGTTTGCCACTGTCGGGGTATATAATACTATTGTTCTCATAAGTAACCACCTCCTCGTTGTCTGAGATTCGTGGGACCAGTGGCGTCTCATTCCTTGGTCGCTGCTGACAACTACAACGTCACATCCTGCACCGTGGCGACGCCAGAGGAACTTCCATCAGCCAGAAGTATGCCGTCTCAAGCGAGCACAGTTGCGAGAGTGCTTCAATCCGAAAATTAACGCTTCGATATCCAAAGTAGTTACCTCTCATTAGGCAAACGGGGGAAGAAAGAGGCTGTCTAGGAACCCTCTCACCGAAGCATAACCGGCCGGCAAGCTGGTATGTTGAAATCCGAAATCCCTCACTGTTATCAAGCTCGCCATTGATGTTAACTCTAGATGTGATTCAAATAGAGTAAACTGCGCTGTTACTGCGACACACCGTGTATGGGAATAATATCCAGGAACCGCCAGATGTCGAGAAGGTCACGACGAAGGCTGGGGAGTGAACTGAGCCAGTGTTCTCGGGCTTGCCAGTCACCTGCCGACTTATCTGTCAGGTCATATCCCATTGCTGCAGGTTGGCACAAGGTTGGGGAAGACTACACAACAACCCAGGCACCACCAGGTCGCCAGCTATGTCTGCTCAAAAGCTCAGGCGCTAACGGGTTACCTACGAGGACTGTACGGAATCGAAGATGCCTAGGGCCGCAAGCCCATATACAAACGCACCAACTCGTCTACCGCTCCCGATTGCGGCACTTAACATAGTCGTTGCTTGGCAGTGGGGGCGACGGGTGTCTAGGGGCCGTCGGGTGTTGCCTAGCCCTTCTGTATTTCCGCGGCCCGGCCCGGTACAAGGCAGTGGATTTGGCACGGTTGAAGGTACACCCAGGAATTTACCCCAACGGCATTCCTAGACCAAAGACAATGCCTTCTGTCCTCCTTAGATACACTGGTGTCCGCCACCTACGTACACAGAAACGGTCTGGGCGAAGGAGAGGAATGGCGTTTCTTTCACTCTTTCCGTGCGTTTGCTATTGACTACATAACTAGTCAATGGTAATAGCCGGAGAACTGAGTTGATGGTAACTCGGCATTTACTGAAGGGTACATAGAATTACCATTGCCTATCCACGGACACACAATATGGCCATGATTGGTGCTCTTTAGCCCCTCTGGGCTGCATCTGCAGCAATGGGTTATATTGTGAACTGTAGAGCTGAGAACCTCGATAGAGATGATCGGTCATAGATGCAGGAGTAATCGGTCGTATTGTGGAGTTCGAGTGTCTGGGCCTGAGTGGAACCCCCAACAAGCATGCAAGTACCTAGTCTTTGAGTAATTCATGCTAGCGGTCAGTCAGCAAACCTAACTAGAGGAGCAGGCACGTTCAATTCGAACGCTCTCTACCATATTACTTGGGGTTATTTGGTATGTATTCAGCCAAGCCGGAAGATCTAAATAGTACTTGCTCATGGAAGGCGAAATCGGAGGAATTTAATCCCTGCTCTCTCATAGTAGAATTTATAGAGTAGATCGAAGCTAAACATTTCCCATTCGCCTTCCAATGTTCATCCAGTGGCTTCGACTTCCCGCCCCGAAGAGCTTCTGGTCTCGATCTTCCGCTAGTTTTTGGTTTAACAGAGGCCCTAGCACCCCGCCACCCGAGATTTCCAACTTTGCAAACTATCAATACTTCAAATGCATTACTCTCAGTCCTCACAAACGCCGGAAAAAGCGATTCGGAGGCACGAATTACGAGTCCTTGACGTCCTCTTTTCAATTCCCAACCTACAATTCATAGCCACACCGTCTGCTTCGCTGAGGCTCGCGATTATCGGCGTATATTTTCTGTACTTGGGAAGATGAACTTTAAGCACTGCATGAACTTATCTTAATCTAAAAACGGCGAACTTAGGCTATCCATCATCATTATTTTTGCTCGGCATAACCGACAGTTGTTGAGAAAGCGCCTGCAGAGAGCTTACCATCGTGACTAGATTCGATGTACTATGTCCTGCAAGTTGACTATAGAACTGAAAAATCCCAACAAAAACAAAGTATTGGTGAGAATTTCGCATAAGTGAGAGTATATAGTGCTTCTTCATTCCTCACTCGATGTGATAAGACACGATGGGATGTTGGTGGCTTGCGAGATTATGAGTCGTCTGATCTTCTCAGCTATCTTTGATTCCTTGCATTTCTCGCCTACCGTACTTGTTCCTGCGTACTCCTGTGGGGGCTACTTTAGGTGCTTACCTTAATGCTATTCTATTCGCTTAACGTTTAAAATCTGTGGTTCCTGCAGCCACACTCTATTTCCGCCACAGGGCTGAATCGGCTCCAACAAGCTTTTATCACATCAGAGGAAACGAAGGAACACAGCACCGGAGGCCATGATATCCGAGGCAGCCGTAACGAGTATTTGTAAAGAATTGGACGAACCTGAGAGGTTGTGGAGAAATTCAACCAGAAAAAACTCACAAGAAGCCACCTATTTTTTTTGTCGTAAGAGGTGCAGAATGTAGTTCAAGGTGCAGAAGCTCGACAACGTATGATAATGAGCAACGTGCATATCGTTTAACAGTGCCTATCGGTGCCTTATCCCCCGCAGTGTAAAATCCATGGATTGAGGTGTTTTACCACGGCTGCCGCAGCCACCAAATCCGATAGGTTACCGAGAAACGAAAAGTCTCAATGCACCATCCCCAGTTCGTAATTGGCCACCGTTCTCCCAGCAGTTGGTGCCTGGTCCCTGTGCCTTGGGACATTTAGTCCATGCTTACCGTTGTACAGCAAAAAGCCTGGTCGAAAAATCCATGTTTGATCCCTTTAACCTTAAGGCTTAAATCGAATAAGCTATTCTAGGACACTTGGCTACAAGAACACTCGATACAAGAAATACTATGGTGGAGGGATAGTGTATGGACTGGAATCAACTGGCTATAAGGGAATTGTATCCAAGAATAGAGAACCGAAATACCAAAAGCTGATCTAGAGGTTTTCTTGTTTCTTATAACAGGTGCGGCTGTACTCTATGTAAATGGATTCACTTGAAGTGAGAATGACTGGTTAATGACCTGCACCAGTCGAGATCTTTCCTTGAGATACATGGGCTATCCACTTCCGGAAAATCAAAAGCAGAGGGATGTTCTCGTGAGTAAATGACCAGGAGCTAGTGGAACATACCTTGCAGTGAGAGAAGCTGACAACATCACTACGCTTGATGTCTTGTAGTCTGCTTGGCTATCATTGATGTTTGTTGTGGGCGGTAATTCCGAATTCAGAACCGCCCCTCTCCTACAATTCAGCCCTTCTAGTGGGGGTTGGCTTACTAGTGTGTTTATTGTCAGTCTTACAGTGCTGCTCTAGCAAAGTCACCAGTCCACACTGTGTATAAAAGACCTAATCTCTCGCTGCCAACTTCAATCTTCATCCTCAGATCATCAAAATAATCGTTCTTGCTCTTTGAATCCGAATAATAACAGCAACCAAAACCCTTCTTCACGATGAAGTTGACAACCCTTATTTCCTCTATCTTCCTTGTATCCTCGACAGTCCTCGCCCTCCCAGCTCCCGAGGGCGAACTATTCGAGCGTGGTGGTGGTGACTATTGCAAAACCAAGGTTGGGGGAGGAACATGTGGTCCTGCATACTTGTGTAAGGGTCTGTCCTTCGGTGGCAAGCATGTCTGTCGCCGCAGATCGGAGGTTCGCCACACCTAGCACCATTACTCCTGGCAAGACTAATGTAGCTAAAAGAGCTCATAGTGCTGCGTTGAGATTACCTGCTATACTCATAACTAATGGTCCGGGTCTTTGCCGCTACCCGAGCGACGGCTGCGAAGACGGTTACTTCTTCCCCAGCAAAGGATGTCCTAGATCTAGCAAATGCTGGTGAGTGTTCAGAATTCTATCACATGCCCCTGCAGAATACTCATATTTTGGTAGTGTGAAGAGGCGTATCCACCACGAGAAGCCTGATCATAAGCCGAAGGAAGAGGAGCACCCCCATTGGCCCAAGGAGCATAAGCCGAAGGAGGAAGAGCATAAGCCGAAAGAGGAAGAGCATAAGCTGAAGGAGGAGGATAAGTCGAAGGAGGAGCATAAGCCGAAGGGTGGGTCAAAGGAGAATCCAAGGAATCCACCTACTTAAGAAGGTGAATTTCTCCAGCCCTGCACCCCTTACAAATCCTAATACAAAATACATAGTAGTTCTAGCGTACAATAATTACGGGATATATGTCTAAGGATGGGATAGGTGAATGAAGTAATTTGGAATTGCAAATTGGGGTTCTGTTTTATGACTAACGATTTTAGGGTGTTATGTTTGATTATTGTATGATCAAGAGTGTATACTCGAGTAATGAATATGTTTGTTGTCATTACCTTCTTGCTTGCGTTACCATTGATTTGTATCCCTATGGTTGGTACCCCTAAATACGGTGAGGTCGCGTCATTGGTCTTGATTCCATTGTCTTAAGTGATTGTTAAGAACCTATTTGGATAAATAATGCTCCAAAATCGCACCAAAAGTTTATACATGATTTTCAAGTCCCAATATTAAACAGGTATTACTTTGTGTTCCATCGCTCGACCCCAGGCTATACTTCACCAATTGCCGAGCTAGAAAGGAGTCAAAGAGAAAGTACCCAAAGGCACCAGGTGTCGCTAGACGCCAATCAGCTCAGAACCATTGCTGAAACTTATCCGGAGAAACTGACTATTGAAGAACTGACAGCGCTTATTATCCCACCTGACGCAAATCTCGACTGAGGCGGGTAAGAAAGCAGAGAGGTGAATTTCTGTCGGCTCCGTACGCTACGAGTTTAGCTAATGGTGGGTTAAGGAGGAGTCCACAGCCACATCTACGTTGAATAACTTGAAAGTGTCGTGAAGATGTTTAAATATAGACTGTGATGTGGGTAACAGGCGTTATGTCCTGCTTGAAGAACCTTCTCATATTTAAGATCTGAAACTTGCTTAAAAATTGTGAATTTCCTAGATCTAGGGTTTAGAGGGCCTCGAGGCCTCACGAGAAGTACTTCATTGATCATATCACCGCGACGATTAAGTCCACCCCCACTATACACTCAATGAAACGTTCCCTATGAAGAAAAAGCGCTACAAAGCCAAGCGTTCCAAGATACCGCCCAACTTTCCAGTAATGCCTGAGAAGGCCGCCGAAGGAGTAAATTCTTTACTCGGAGGGCGAGAATATGGGTCGGAATATGAGACTGAGGGATATGATATTTTGAGAATTGGTATGTACTTCGATTCCGGGTCCTCAGGTATCACCCATTCTCCCTTGCTAGCCGATCTGCGACTGTCCTGTTTTCTTTATCTCCTTTTCTCACCCATCCTCACTATGCAGTTTCGGTCACTTCCCGTCCACAGCATGCTCAGTATTCGAGGCAGGAGTAGAGGCTAGAGGATTTTGCTATGGTACTAATTAGATTGGATGTGGAATCTGGTCTTTCATTTCCATCTCTTTAAGATTTTCTACGTTCTTCGAAACAGTAGACAATCACATTCTAGGCGTAGAATTGAATGGGATGTGGAATTGTGTATTGCATATACAGGTCTCAGCCGGAGACGGAGATGTCTCGTATGGCCGGAGACGGAGATGTCTTGTATGGCCGGAGACGGTGATGTCTCGTATGGCCGGAGATGACTGTTGACTCTGGTACGAGCTGATGGCATTCAGCCGTACTTGTGCTTTCATATATATACTGGCCTTGTGGCCCTCTTAGATAGAATACAATCAAGCTTCTCTATCATCACTATTTCAACATTGTGAAGTCTGGATACGTTAGGTGGAACATTGTCGAGGATCGTAGAGATTTCCGGCGTTGGAGGCTAACTACCTAGGCTTGCTACTGTTGAAGACTGTAATTCTACTACATCTGTTGACCCTAAGAGGGCTGGGAAATTTGCCCAGATACGGTAGATCACAATGACTTGAGTGACGACTGGTTGTAGCGCAAAGCCAGTGCCCAATTTCAGGTGACCTTTCTTGCAAAGTGAACACACCGCGATGTATAGAGAATCCTACGATCTGTCCATCCACTTGGTGACTTTCGAGGACGAGTTCGCTAACATCTTCATGCCTCCTGTAATTGGGCGGGCTTGACCAAGTAAGATTCTAGAGGATATGGGAGATCGTCGGAATAGAAGTATTCATGATTGCAGCATGGTTGGGTTGCGTGGAGAATTGATGCGGAGTATGTGGGTTCAGCCCTACAGCGCTCCCAGCTGTTACACAACAGAACTACACCATCATTTCCTCACCCCCATAACACATTACACTGCCCCCTCATTCTCGCACTGGAACACCCCTAGGGTCTCCCATCAACCCACCTGCGACTGGTACTTCGGACAAACATGATGAGCAAACACATTTCCTTCTCCCAGTCTAAGCTCCCTGCGGACGTAGAAATCATCATCTTCGATAAGACCTACCACCTACACAGCACTATTCTACGACAGTTTCCTGGGTTCTTTGATGCAGGGCTTGTTTGTTTGTTTGTTTGTTTGTAATCATTTGATGCAGGGCTTTCGTCTACCTGGTGGAAAGAGGAGAACACAATCAATGGCCCTGGCTCGATCAAATATAGCTATGAACTATTGCCGGACGAGGGCGGAGATCTTATGCTGCTGCCTGTTGGTCCCAGTGTATGCAAGCCACATGATATTGTCCATCGGGGCTTGTTGACACCCTGCAGGAACAAACGGGAAGTGTCTTAGCCGAGAAGTTGGGAGACTTCAAAATCTCGTCAGAAACGCCCAACACGGATAAGCCTAAACCTAAGGCAAACAAGGGACTCGTACAAGCATATTACAATCTCTTTCGCGTATTCTAACATCGTCGCTGGGATGGATACCCAGGGACCACCGACTGCCAGAAGCTTGTTGAAGTTGCCGATCTATACTGTTGTTTATCAGCTGTTGTACAGAGAGTGGAGGACGCACTCCTTTCCACACCGGATATTTCGTTCGATCTAGTTCGTCAAGCACCGTATTTCGTCGACCTTGCGGCCAAGGTTCGATCAAAAAGACTATTCCATGATGCTTTCGTTCATCTCGTTGGGAATTGGAGGTCTTGGAGGCAACGCTCCAGATCCCCAATACAGGATGAAGTGGAAAGGCTAGCCAATCTTGAGTATATACGGATCTGCGAAATGACAATCGAGGTAGATAGGGAGCTGATTTCGATGAGTGGATCTGGGAAGCGGCCTAAGTGGCCTATGGTTCATGCCATGATACGTCGAGGTTTGAAAGAATGGCTTGCGGGTAGAAGCACAAGTGGTGGGAAGGAGGGTGTGCTATACAAACGACTTCTGCAGGTGTCCTTCACTTCAACCAGAGAGGATGTCAATAATCAAGCGGCAATACATAGCAGCTATTCTGTTGGTGATCTAGAGAGCGCCTTAGAGAGTTCCACAAACAGCATCCGGCGGATCATTTCACCTTTGCTGAAAAATAACTTGGTCCTGAGAAATGACTTGAATTTTGACCATTTAACATGTGCAGAATTGAAGGATGATGAATACCCTTGGAAAGAGATTGATATGTGGTAATTGGGTATCTATTTGGTTTGTTGATCTTATCTTCCGAGATTAAAGCAGTCATATAGTTTATGTTAACCTGGCTTTGCAATTTGAGGCTGTGATCGAGATCGTTTTTGTCCAGAGTATCAGTGCTGCCGTGTTTACTTTGTCCTGATTCTTGGGTTTTCAATTTGTCCGTCTTTTCGTTTCCTGTTTAGTCTTCCTTATCAGGAGTTCTTATCTCATCAATGACTACTGAGAAAGCATCTGGTTTCTTCCCAGAGAATTGGTAGCTCCTTTTGGAATCCTTTCTGCTGACAGATCCCATTATTATTCGGGGTAGGGAAAAAGAAGTGGGACGCCCCATATCTGGCTAGCTACCGCCATAAGGGGGAATTATCAAGGACCCCATATACATCTTTGGTAAAGAATGCCTCAGTGCTTACTGCGAAGAGTAGATTTGCAGTGCACTGACATTTGTGTTAGTCTCTGCTCTCCCCCCCAGTCATCACCCAGTTCTCCCATCGAAATTCAATTCCCGATTTGGGGTGTCCCACCTCTTTTTCCCTACCCTGAGTACTTCTGCTACTGAGTCATTTGGATTTGCTTTATATCTAGTTATCCACTGGCTTCGTAATTCTCAACCAAATAGTGTACGTTGGATATCAACAGCCTTCAGCTCTGAATATGCATCATCGCGACGAAAGGCCAGGACTGATATTGGGACGGAGTACTCCACGTCACAAAAAAATTCACTCGAATCATCGCAATTGCATTGTTCAAGTGAAGTGACTTAATCATGTATCCCCTGTCTACTACGCTTGAAGTCTATGTATATATAGAGTTCCATGTATGCCTTGCACATAGGTATGTGCATAGAGTCTGACCTACCAATATATATCCGACATCGATGCATCTACCTTAGTCGTGTCTCTGGGCCGTCGGTTCTTACGGTCAACCCACTCTATAGTGCATTCCCAACATATAAAACACCATCTTTGACAGATCTTCATTAAATATCGCCTTTCGACAGAACTTCAGTCCTCACCACCCCATTCTAAAAGTTCTACCTCATTATCTTCCACGCAAATTCGATATTACCATTTCCGTTATCATGCCCGACTGATCCAACATCCCCTTTGCAGTCTTTCTCGACTCCTCTGATGATATACTCACACTTTCACTTTGGGCCACTGACAGTAGTAGCTGCAGCAGAGACTCCTTCGGGTCACTCACAACATCGTCTGCATATATATGTAACGTACCATGGGACTATTGTATTTTGTTGGATTCATTCATTGTTGGACAGTGTCCCAAGCGTTCTTCGTGGTTCAAGAAATAACTGAGGCCTAGAAATTCAAAGGTGTGTCGAGTATCATGATCCAGCTCGCTGGCGGTCACATAATATGAGGGCGTACGCATGTCGATGTCGACAGCTTCGGCATCCGCGCCATGATCCCATAGGATTTTAACTGTATGCGCATCTTTCTTTTTCGCAGCAATATGCAGTACCGTCTCCCTCCTGTTATTTCTCACATTCAATAGAGCTTTTCCACCACGTTCAATCAACTCGGGGGCACATCTACTGCAATAGAATTAGCACAAGGGTATCCTACCTCGAAGCTCTGGGGGGAAACCTTCTGGCTGGAAACTTTCGTATTAATAAGTGCAATGCCGTGTCTCCTTTGTCGTTCTGAGAGTCAATTGGCGCACTATGGTGTAACAAAACTTCAATCATTTTTAATTGTGTTCTCGCGGCGTAATAGAACGCAAGTACAGCGTTTGCACCCTCCAAGGAGTACGAGTGCCACCCACTAGAAATTAGCACTTCAACTGCGCCCCTACCACCAAATGTCACCGCCACATGTAATGGGTGTTTGTAAAGGTGCATGTCGTCTTTGACGTCCTTAGCGGTTGCTTCGGCATAAATATCGGTACTATGTTCGAGTAGCGTGTGAATAATTGACTGATATGAATGTCTGAGTATGGCAGCCATATGCAGCGGTGTCTCCCCGTTGTTCGTACTAGCGTTCGGGCACGGAGGAAAAACGCGAGTCTTGGCAAACAGAAACGGCGAATTAAGTCAACAACGACGACAGTAATCGGAAAGCAGACAGCGGCAATCGATTTCTAACGTCGAATTGACCCTGGAACGAGACTCCCAGCACATCTGGACTGTCGGAGGAGAGTGGGCACTTCAGCAAAAAAAAGAACGCGCACAGAAATCCACGCAATTGAGTGGATTCGCGAAACGTCTTGGCGAAGATCAAAAAACAGAAACTACAATAGAACTCAGCAACCATGACAGCGAGCGACATATGGACACTGGCATTTGATTTCTAGCATTGAACTGACTCCAGAACATCACTTCCAGCACCCCGAGATGAGTGAAGGAGGCTGAACGTGCACACAATCGACCCGACACGTTGTGCAGCAAACTAGCGACGATGGCGACCCAAGAGGGTGAGAGCCCTATTGGAGGAATGATCGGAAAGGCCCCAATTGAGAGAGATATGGACATGGCGGAAGCAGGAGAGGCCAGTGTTGCAGCTGGCGCAATGTCTGGAAAGACAACACATGTTTCCTGTTAAGGGTTCTCTCTTAACAGCGATAATGGTACTTGCATTAGTTATATGAATACATATCATGGAGTTACTCCAGGTATAGTCACATGATATGCATAACACTTATTCATGACGATGCAAGTAAACCAGTCTTATGTCCTGTAGCAGGGATACATAAGAGTCACGCGTCGATGGAATAAGAAAGTATCTTTGCTTAGCGAATTCATTGAAAGGGCACATACTACAGTAGTACATATTTGATAACGCAATAATGCTGGCAGATCGAAAGATGCTTGCATCTACCGAGCGCATTGTTTTCTTCCATGTTCACATCCTACATACTAGCGGGATTTGTTTGATTGGACTGGAGATTACTCCAACACACAAACACAGCAGTCGATAGTCAATATGCGAGTCTGTGGGACATCTGGCTTATTGTCTCAGGCGATGAGAACTACCAGGGTACTCTCCAGCTAAAGAGAATGGTCTCGGCCTGAGCATGACGTGACTGAGGGAATTATGATGTTGGCTGAAGATAAGAGGCCTGAAGCAACCCTGCCCATTGGTTTTAGTTAGTATGCATTGCAACATCAGACTTGTATTCGATACGAGCTGACGCGTCAAGTTCTACCTTGGGATAGTATCAGTTGGTTGCCAATTAAATCTATGACACAAGCCCAATAGCCTTTAAGGTGAGGCATTAATTTGCGATAAGCGCTGCCAACTAGTTATTGGTAAGACGTTCCAACTACTGTCGCAAACACGTAGTAAGATGTCTAAGTTCAAGTTGCGTCTGACACATTGTCTGACATGATATCGTGTGATGGATGGCCTGATTTTAATCAGGAGCGAAAGCTTTGAAACCACATTGCATGAACACGATAACCTATTGGGATGTGTGGCACTTTATCACTGGGTGCCTGGCGCAACTGCGATTACGCTATCATGAGCTGTGTAGTCATAGCGTCGAAGTATCGGTGTACAAACCCCTGAAGACAACTATAAAGAGATGGCATTGCTCCGGCAATGAGAAGAACAAGCTCAAGCAGCAATCCACAGTCAACATTCAGAACACCGAAGACAATCTTAAAATATTATTAAGAATTCTATCTCAAAACAAACTCCCAATTACTTCTACTTCTATTATCCACCTTTGTGACTACACATTATATGCCTGGACACAGATTGACCCAATCCGAGTACGCACTGCAAACGGTAGTGGAACATTTCGGCGATCTTCTCTTCAGTTTGGAAAAGCACCATTTAACCCACACTTACCAGGTGGTTATACATTTTTGTGAACTTGAGAATATCAATTACCTGGTGCTTCGGTATCTCAACACCGGAGCATTACCATTTGAGGAATATTCTGAGGATTGGTTATTCGACGGAGAGGTGTAATTTACATCTATTAAGGAGATGGACTTTGGCATCGGTTTAGATTGGGCGCTCCTGCAGCACAGGTGCAAGAGGTTGAGTCTTAGGATAAAACGAGGAGAGAAAGAGTTTCATAAATAGGCGGTTGTACTTAATTCAATAAATGTTGTATTGATTATTGGGATTAAGAACCCCCGTAACAGTATAATATTTGGAGTACTCTACGCAGTATCTGAAGACAAGGATTTATGACTGAGGAGTAGTCACGACTATACCAAATATTCTATAATATAGGAGCATACCTGTATCAACTACCAAATGATCCACACCTATACTTAATTCTTATACCAAGATCCAGAACAACTATTATATATGAGTTCTGAGTATAAGGATTGTGAGGATCATTTCTGCTGTATCTATTTGGGACAAAGGACTTGTCCAAGACACTGCAGAAGACAAAATTGTTTCTGCGCATGTTGCCAGTTATATCACATTGAAATGATTAGTCCCGCAGTATACCGTCAACGCTGCGACTTTGTATCCGAGTGTTATAATTATAAACATATTGGCAGAGTTGCGAACAGACATTCATATATATTGGAAAGATATTGTGTCGAACATTGCCCGACACCAAATTGTCCACACAGAGAAGCACCTACTGTGAACGTATCAATACCAATACTTTCCTTATACCCCTCAGTACCAGATTACGGGAAGGTATTGAATGATGTCAATCCCATGCAGAAGATGGACGTTCGCGAGCAAGGCATTGTTGCCAGTCAGCTCGAAGATAGAGAAACCCCAGTCCCCGGCCCCTCGGGAAGTGCCAATATGGGTTCAGCAGTATCAGAACTGATTAGAAGAAGCTCAAAGAGAGTACTTACTTCTAAAGTCACACAAGGAACCCGAGGAAGCACAAGAAGGACAAGGGGAAGTACAAATGTCGGAAGCAAACTCTGACTTGGTGCAAGATCAATTGTCGGAACTCGCGCAGCAAGTCATGCATGTTATAAGGGCATGTAATCAGGAAAATGAAATCATTGAAGATGATTTTGAGTCGGTCAAAAATAATATTCAAATACTCGAAACCAGGATACAAACTGAATGACAAAGAATCGATTCAGAAGTATCAGGATTATCTTCTCAGACGGAGATGCATCAAGCTGTGCTGAAGGAATTAAGATCTGGGATTCACATCTTACAGTCCCAAGATAATCAAATTGTGGAAGAAGCCACAAGTTTGTTTCAAGGAATGAAATCAGAAATGGAAGCAATAAATAAGAGAATTACTAGTAATTCTATTCAGTTGCTAGCACATCAAAACACGAATAAAAAAATACAAGAAGGAATGACGGAATGGACAGGAAAGGTTGATCCTGTGAATAAGATTCTATCTAGTATTACGAGGTCCTTGAAAGACATTTCTACGAAGAAGGAATTACGAGACCATGCCATATGGATGGAAGAACAAACTAAGCGAGTTCAAGAAGTAAATACTGGACTAACTATGGCAACGGAAGAATATAAAGTGTCTGAATTGTCCAGGTTTAATTTCAAACAGAGAGTTCCAGAAGTACCACGAACAACTCCGTTTTTACAGGCAGGCCCTTCAGGAGTACATCCCGAAAGAAGGGGATATTTTGATAGAGAATTGTCAGTATCTAGCCTAAGAGATACCGATAGTGCAAGCACTTGGTTAGGAAGAATGATAGGAGGCGCCGGAAGCGGAAATGCAGATGGAGGTGCTGGTGGAGCAGCTGGAGATATTGGTGAAGGAGCCGGAAATGCCGGTGGAGCAGCCGGAAATGCCAGTGGAGCAGCTGGAGATGCAGGAGGAGCTGCCTGAGGAGGAAACGGTAATGCCGGAGATTCTCCACCCCCAGAGTCGCGACCACCATCTGAGCATGGGAATCGGAATCCAAGAATAAGCCGAAGGCAACAAAGGATTCAGGAACTTCATTATGTGAAGCCAATTGAAATTAAGGAACCAAAGAAGTTCGAAGGGAAACCAGGAGAGGATTTTGATACCTGGTGGGTCTTGGTCCAGGTATATATACAAGACCAACCTGAAAAGTTTCCAAAAGATGAGCAAACTATTGATTGGATTGGATCCTTAATGGATAGGTATGCCGCTTCATGGCATATTCAATGGCTAAAAGGAACATTAAATGGTACTTATCCAATGTCAATGACAGGATATGTACAGGCTTTGAAGCTTCGTTTTGAGGATAAGGAAGCTAAGGATGAGGCTCATGCCAGTCTGGAAAAGTTACATATGACGGATGCATCTGGGATATGTTTACTTAAATCCAAACTCATAACGATAAGGCTCAAGTATCTGGAGCAGCACTAAAGAAAATCATTTTGGACAGACTGCCACAGATGAATTTGGAGCAAATGCATACGGTCGATTTAACGGTAAGAAGTGATAATGAAATGATAGATACTATCACTAAAGCCGCAAGAATGGCTGAGAAATGGGATGAGGCCAAAAAGAATTTAGGCCTTAAGAGATCCTTTGCGGAAACAAGAAAGGAAAAACCACGGTATAAGGAATGATTTGACAAGCCGACTACATTCAAGACACCTTTTCAGAGGAAGGAAAAGTTTCAGGAGAAGAACTTCAAAATGAAGAATAAATCCAGAAAAACGTATGCGGAGCAAGTTGAGGGCATTGATAAGTTTGAATTGGACCGCAGAAAGTCTGCTGGGGAATGTCAGAGATGTGCCTGGCCAGGAGATGCAAAAGGTTCACATAAAACCATGGATTGTTTCCGATGGAAACGAATGGATAAAGGAATGGCACCTTTTCCAAAGGCAAAAGATTATCCGAAACTTCAGGTTGGGGCTTTTCAGCAGGAGGAATCTGATATAGATCTGTATACGACAGATGATGAAGAAAGTTCAGATAAGCAATCTAGTTCCGAGGATGAAGAAGAAGAAGGATAAGATGATCGTTCGGAAGATCAGGATATTGAGAAAATTGAAGAACCCGAGGAGCAACCAGAAAGGAATTGGTGGGATTCGGATAGTGATAGTGAATAAGCCACATGAAGTTTACAAGTCAAAAAGTAATGTTTTAACACACCAACTTTGTTGGAAGACTCTTTTTTTTTTTAATTATTTATTTTCCTCTGAGGATGGCTGGAAGGCCGAAACTGCTGGTTAGTAAGGAAATCCGACTACAACAAATACTACCTTACTATAACAAATTCTCCCAGCGATGAAAAACCATATTTTCGACCAGCTGTGGCTGTGCTATTATCGAGAGGATAGCAATGTCGAAACGAAAAGCAATTGATCTATTAGGCTCGGCAGCCAAAAAAACCAAATACCTCTACCAATTTTGTTTTCTATGAATCTTACCGCAAGAATAAGAAGATTAGGAAAATATCATCAACAAAGATATGAAAAAGACCGATATATCGTTTCTTTTTGGATTTTGATAATCCATACTTTCCGTTACAATGTATGCTCAATTTAGGAAGCACATTGTTTGTGATTTCCCCAGAAGCAGCAAAGGCTTTCAGAATGCCAGTGGTTGAAAGAACCAAAACGGTTAAGTTAGCAGATGTTACTGGAAGAGAAATTGAGACCGAAGAGTTGTTTACTATATCTTTAGGTTTATCATTTGGAAATCATCGTTCTTATGACAAAAAAGATCATGCTTTCGAGGTCATGAAAACATCTCAGGATTATGATTGTTTGATACCAGCTTGGTATCTTGAGAAGCATAAAGCTCGAGAAACAACAACCTCTCATTTACATTTTCCTCATTGTTCTGGAGAATGTTACGGACATGGGACAATACATCCTGAGTATTCTATTACTTATGATAAACGAGTAGCTTTGGATAAGGATGCAATTCATATCGGAGCGTTGGTCCAAAATTTGTCTTCCATGCTGGAACGGCTACCAAAATGTTATGATAAGTATTTGTTACTTTTTGATCCAGAACATGCAGAAAAGTTACCGGATAATCGAGGCTGCGATCATGAGATTGAGTTAATAACCTCAGAAGATAAGCTTCGTATGGGACCAATTTATCAATTATCTCAAGAAGCACAAAAAATACTTGTGGAATATCTTGAAAAGATGATTAAGGAAAAGAAGATTAGGCTATCAAGTAGTTCGGTCGGAAGTCCTATTTCATTTGTTTCAAAACCAAGGGGGAAAGCCTTAAGACTGTGTGTGGATTATCGACATCTTAACGATCATATGAAGAAAGATGAAACACCATTACCGATTATGGATAAGTTATCTAGAAAAAGTAGGGGAGCTGATTTCATGACGAAAATCGATATGAAGACAGGATTTCATCTAATCAGGATGGCATTAGGTCATGAAAAATTTACCGCATTTAGAACCAGGTTTTGTCTACATCAGCAAAATGTATTTTAGACGCTGGAAGTCTCCAGGAGTGTCTGAGATGATGTGGAGTGTAAACTTAGATGCGTCAATTTCAGGAGAGTATCAGACCCTACGAGGGCATTCCGGCCGGCCTTCGGCGTAACTGAGATCTCTGATGCCTGGTACAGGAGTACTATGGGAGTGATTGTGATAAGTTTGGGAACACCTTGGAGCGCCAGAGAGAACTTTGGGTACACCTGGGAGTGCTGGTGACAAGTCTGGGAGCACCTCGAATCACAGTAGAGTAGTTTGGGAAAAACAACATCTTCTCTGGGAACGCTGCTGGTGCGCCTGGAAATCATAGCTACTACTTATCGTTCAACGATTGTTAAAACTCATGTATTCAGTTTGTATTCTCATCTATGTATCTATGTATCAATGTATCTATGTGTCTATTTAGCACCCATCACACACGGTATATCTGGACTGGCTGCAGGCGGTGTTTAAGAGCGATTCGAGGAGCGCCTGAAAATGACGATTGAGTGAACTCAGAGATACACTCCGAGGCTGTGATCGAGCGGGTTTGGAGATGCACTTGGAGTCAGTGATCACTCGTACGGGCAGATACACTTGGAGGCCCTGATCGAGTGATCTTTGAGATGCACTCCGGGATCGTGATTGAGCGAGTTTGGAGACCCACTTTGAGGTCATGCCCGTGCGAACTTGGAGGCCGTGATTGAGCGAGTTTGGAGTTATGCACTTGGAGGCCGTAATCGAGCGAGTTTCGAGATGCACATGGAGGCCATGATTGTGTGAACCTGGAGATACACTTGGAGACTGTAATCGAGCAAGTTTGGAGATACACTTGGAGACTGTGATCGAGCAAGTTTGGAGATGCACTGGGAGGCTGTGATCAAGCAAGATCGGACCAGTACTTGGAGGCCGTCGATGGACGGTGCGCTGGGTGCTGACACTCTATTCATCAGTTAGTCAACTCGCAACCGTGGGAATGTGACTTTACATTTGGGCTCCCATGGAGAGCTGGCTGATGGCGTTTGATCATGTAGGGAAGTACGCCGGAAGCTGAAGCTACATCCAGGGGTCAACTCCTAATCATGAGAATGAAGGGAAGACAAACGATGTTGGGTGGATGCTGAACTCGGTGTATGCTGTACTCAGTGTATGCTGTACTCGGTGTTAACACATGATTATGGCATGGAGAGATAGAGAGGGATGACTTAACTTCGTGTGCTTAGGTGATGGTAGAGTTGAGCACAAGACAGAGAGATCAGAGGAGATGAGGGATATCATCATGAGAAACTGGGACATAGAGAATTTCGTGTGCGAGTCAATTGACCTCCCCAATACAGCAGGTACGAGTTCCGATCCGGTGGGTATTATCACCGATACGAGGTCTGCTAAACCCAATCAGGAAAGTTGTTCCCCTGATGTCTCATAGCCGCTCGTATCCTCCATATCGTTCTCATCTTCATCCCACATCTCTCTCTTTCTCGTCCACAACTCTACCATCATTGCAAGAAAACAATGTTAAGGCATCCCTCTCTATCTCTCCATGCCATCATCATGAGTTAACACTGAGTGCAGCATACACTGAGTGCAGCATACACCGAGTACAGCATACAATGAGTACAGCATTCACCTAAGATTGTTTGTCGTCCCTTCATTCTCTTGATTACGAGTTGACCCCTGAATGTAGCTTCAGCCTCCGGCGTACCTCCGTACCGATCGACCACCACCAGCCAGTTGTCCATACGAGCTTCAAAGGTAAAGTCACCTCGTCTCATTCCCATGGTTTCAAGATAACTAACTAATGAATAGAGTCTCAGCACCGGGCGCGCCTCCTATTGACCGCCTCCAGATCGACCACCTCCAAGTACTCCTCCAATCTCGCTCGATCTTAGCCTGCTACAAGTGCATCTTCAAACTCGCTTGATCATGGCCTCGGAGTGTATCTCTGAGTTCACTCAATCGTCATTTTCAGGCGCAACTAGAATTGCTCTCAAGCACCGCCTGCAGCCAGTGCAGATATACCGTGTGTCGATGGGTAGCTATATAGATACATAGATACATAGATGAGAATACAAACTGAATACATGAGTTTTAAGAATCGTTGAACGATAAGTAGCAGCTATGATTTCCAGGTGCACCAGCAGCGTTCCCAAAGAAGATGTTGTTTTTCCCAGACTGCTCTACTGGGATTCGAGGTGCTCCCAGACAAGTCGCTGGCGCTCCCAGGTGCTCCATCAGCAAAAAACATTTCCGTCCGGGCGGAATGGCTGCGTCAGAGTGGACGTGCTCCGTCAGAGCAGTCAGAGACACCCCGGTGGCGGATGACTCCGCGCCCGGCGTCAATACCACCCGTCGCGTTGCATATCGCCCTCCGATCGCCGTTTCGCCGTTTCTTCCCGCTCTGTTGGTCTCCTATTTTAAACAAACACTCTGGCGTTGTGGCCAACTGTGACCATACGTCGGAATGGGTTCATGGGGTACACGCTTGCATCGGGATTGCAATGCAATAGGTGACGCTGCGAAAATCTCTCCTCGCGTTGCTTCTACATTACGCCTGAGGAGCGTAGGAAGAAGGTGAGAAGATATGATACTACCCGGCCGTGAGGATCCACGCAATTGCTTGGATACACGAAATCTCGGAAAGAGCGAGTGAGACCAAAAGTTGGGAAAGATAGAGTGTGTATTTTCGTTATATGACAAGATGAGATGAAAATGAGATGCTGTCTATCTACCCCGGGGTCTCCCGAATATATACTCCACGTCGCTCATTCCACCTCTGTTACCCCTGTATCTCCGTTCACCCACTGTCGCACCTTGACAATATACTTGGAGGCCATGATCGATCGAGTTTGGAGATGCATTGGGAGGCCGTGATCGAGCGAGTTTGGAGATGCACTTGGAGGCCGAGATGGAGTGTACTCAGAGATGCACTTGGAGGCCGTGATCGATCGAGTTTGGAGATGCACCGGGAGGCCGTGATCAAGCGAGTTTGGAGATGCACTTGGAGGCCGAGATGGAGTGAACTCAGAGATGCACTTGGAGGCTGTGATTGAGCGAGTTTGGAGATGCACTTGGAGGCCGAGATCGAGTGAACTCAGAAGATCCACTTGGAGGCCGATCGAGTTTGGAGATGCACTCTGAGGCTGTGACCGAGCAAGTTTGGAGATGCTCTTGCAGGCTATGTTCGAGCGAGATTGGAGGAGTACTTGGAGGCGGTCGATTTGGAGGGAGGCGCGACGGCAGCTGAGACTCTATTCATTGGTTAACTTGTAATTGTGGGAATGTAGAGAGTTGAGTACATCATCTGCCGAGAGATGAGAAACTGGCTGGGAGCGGGAGACTGTCGATCTTGGGATGATGCTGTACTTGGTGTATGCAGTAGTCAGTGTATGCTGTACTCGGTGTATGCTGTACTCGGTGTTAACTCTTGATCATGGCATGAAGAGATAGAGAGGGATGAATTAACTTCGTGTTCTGAGGTGATGGTAGAGTTGAGGACGAGACAGAGAGAGATGAGAGGAGATGGGACAAATCATCATGAGAAACTGGGACTTTAGAGAATTTCGTGTGCGAGTCAATTTACCATCCCCGATAAGGTAGGTACGAGTCCCGATCCGGCGTGTAATCTCACCGATACGAGGTCTTCTATACCCAATCAGGCAAGTCGTACCCCTGATTTCTCATATCCGCTCGTATCCTTCACATCGTTCTCATCTTCATCCCCATCTCTCTCTTTCTCGTCCTCAACTCTACCATCATCGCAGAACACAAAGTTAAGTCATCCCTCTCTATCTCTCCATGCCATCATCATGATTTAACACTGAGTGCAGCATACACCTAAGATTGTCTGTCGTCCCTTCATTCTCACGATTTCGAGTTGACCCCTGAATGTAGCTTCAGCTTCCGGCGTACCTCCCTACCGATCAACCGCCACCAGCCAGATCTCCATAAGAGCTTCAAAGGTAAAGTCACCTTGTCACATTCCCACGGTTGCGAGTTAACTAACTGATGAATTGAGTCCCGGCGCGCCGTCCATCGACCGCCTCCAAGTACTCGTCCAAACTCGCTCGATCACGGCCTCCAAGTGCATCTCCAAACTCGCTTGATCACGGCCTCCAAGTGCATCTCCAAACTCGCTCGATCACGGCCTCGAAGTGTATCTCCAGACTCGCTCGATTACGGCCTGCAAGTTCTCACGATCATGGCCTCCAAGTGCATATCTCCAAACTCGCTCGATCACGGCCTCCAAGTGCATCTCCAAACTCGCTCGATTACCGCCTCCAAGTGCATCTCCAAAGTCGCTCGATCACGGCCTCGGAGTATATCTCTGAGTTCACTCAATCGTCATTTTCAGGCGCACCTCGAATTGCTCTCAAGCACCGCCTGCAGCCAGTCCAGATATAGCGTGTGTAGATGGGTAGCTATATAGATACATAGATACATAGATGAGAATACAACCTGAATACATGACTGTGATTCGAGGTGCTCCCAGACATGTC
>Ga0307512_10001252_pt1 | contig 36599 bp, 31 predicted proteins | sample 14_EM_MG_FD_200267 | JGI IMG/M metagenome (GOLD analysis project Ga0307512, IMG submission 200267) | Populus trichocarpa ectomycorrhiza microbial communities from riparian zone in the Pacific Northwest, United States - 14_EM | ecosystem: Host-associated > Plants > Roots > Unclassified | place... | reverse complement strand
TAGACAAGTAGGTTGGCTACGTCAACATTAGCATCAAAGCTTCCACAGACTTAGAGCCTTCTACTAGCCAAAGCTTCCACAGACTTAGAGCCTTCTACTAGCCAAAGCTTTCACAGACCTAGAGCCTTATATTAGCCAAAGCTTCCACAAACTCAGAGTTTTCCATCGGCCAAAAGCTTCTCGTGGAAAACTCTACTTCTCCCGAATATGCTTCTAAATACTCGATCCAGAGACTTGGTGAGTTGCAGACGCCAGGGACCGGGAGGCATGAGGCAGGTGGCGAGTTGCGGGTGGCGGGCGGCCGAAATCATGACGTCTGTCTATATCATAGTCTGAACATTATCTTTAGCGCGCCCACCGAGACGACATCTCACGATGCCTCACGACCATGGTGTTGACAATTGCAGGCTTAGATTCTGTAGGAATGGTAGGCAATTGGATCTTGGGGAGAGCAGATCTCCGACTCAGATTTTCCAGCGGAATCTGCTGCTTGCTTCCCACGGATTGTGGGCGTATGTGTGCGCATTTGGGCTGGGGCTGATGGTGATGATGGCGATGGTGATGGTGTCGGTGATGGTGATCATAGTACCAGAAGCACTTAGACTAGTACGTTGGCTACGTCAACGTTAGCATCAAAGCTTCTACAGACTTAGAGCCTTCTATTAGCCAAAGCTTCCACAGACTTAGAGCCTTCCATTAGCCAAAGCTTCCAGACTTAGGGCCTTCCATTATCCACAGCTTCCAGACTTAGAGCCACCCATTAGCCAAAGCTTCCACGGACTTAGAGGTTTCTATTACCCAAAGCTTCCACAAACTCAGAGTTTGCCATCGGCCAACGGCTTCCAGTGGAGGAGAACTCTACTCCTCCCAAAGCATGGCTCTCTCAAGCAGGCTCTCAAGCAGGCTCTCAAGCAGGCTCTCAAGCAGGCTCTAGAGCAGGATTTCAATCGCCAGCGGGCTCTCATGCAGACTCGCAGCGATAGTGTGTACAGTACCGGTATAACATATTGGTCCATCTCTGGCCGGCAGCCATATATAGTTCCATAGGCCCCCACGCACATCTCTATGAATCGACTATAGATGACTATAGGCTGCGCGTCGCGCAGGGGTCCATGGGAAGCTTGCTATGAGCTGGGCGTGTGCGCGTGTGTGCGTAGCGCAGCCTATAGTCGATTTGCACTTTTGCCGATGAGTGTGTATAGAGATCTTCTGATTTCAAGGTGTTAGAGACTTCCACTAAAACTCTCAGTGTTCCCTATTTGAATCTGCAGTACTAAGAATTCAAGCAATATAATAAACTAGATTGCAAGTGTAGAATTATTATTATCATTATTTTGAGTTATACATCTATCCAGACTCTTACTCTGAATAGTTATAGTCTTATATATATACTTGAGGTAATAAACTTAATCTTCTGAAAGTATCTATTATTCAAAGTTAAAAGCAGGGGTAATCTACATGAAAACATATAGTTCCTTGTCAATTCAATGGTTTCTCTTTATTGTTGTACTTCAATAAATTACAAATAATGATAGATGTACAATTCACAATTTCTAAAAAGTAAAATATATCTAATATAATGCGAACAATTATAACTTAAAACTACATTTGATTATACTTTACTAATTGAGATTGAAAATAGAATGTTAAACAGAGTTGTATCTGACAGCCAGTGAATATGTATGGAGAAAATGCTGATGAGATATTTGGTAGATATCAATATAATCGGTTACTTCTATTAACTATTCAAATATTATTATATAGTGAGTCTGCTCAGGAGTTTATTATAAACCAAAGGTCAGGTAATTACAATTCCATGACTATAATAAGAGATGAATCATTCCTATTAATGAACATATTACATCACTCATCACCAACTCTGTTTCTTCTTGCCAGACTGTGGGAATGCAAAATATATAGATTTGGTTAGTCTGATTCAGTACTGTTTATGTCAGTACATATTCAAACTCATTGCTTGATAATATAATTTTCAATTAGTAATATATTGTTATATATTCTACTAGAGATATTCCAGAAAATTTCTCGGACTTGTAATATTTCCTAGTTGCATTGATATGAAATTCAGCAAATTAAAGAAGTTCTTTTTGAAATTCATATATACAATTGGGGAAGAATATTAGTTGTATTTGAATTATTGGTAAGTATTATTAAGATTTCATATTGATTATAAATCCAAATTCATACATACATTTGATATGTACTTTAGTTAAAGCATACAACAAAACCCATTCCATAAACACCTCTTCACAATATTGAATTTATTTCTCTACTCTGTTTTTATATAATTTACTACTTATTTTCACTATATGCCTTCTGTATTAAATAATGTGTTTAGAAATCGATTCTTCTTAATTTTTGATATTTGGTGATAATTACTTTATAGAATTCAATAAATCATGGTATTTTATAACAAATTGCATATAAGCACTGTGGAATACAAACTTTTTCTCCATTTGTCCCAATTGTTTCTTAGAGCATATAGTAAATGCTATTTCTAGTATATATTGCATGTAAAAACTCAACAAATTACTTAGCTATCTATAGTAGAAGTTTACAGATATAGAAGATATATATGATTATTAACAGAATCATTATAAATACTATTATAATTCATCCAAGCTTGAACAGTGAATATAGTGGATTAAGTATTCCTTTGATCATGCGGCTTATATTCAATACTCAAGTTTCGGTATAATTTTTATATGACAGGTTTATTCCATATAGTTGTACTTAAAGTATATATAAGCTACCACTTTAATAACACAAATGATTATATTAAACAAACAGATATGTCATTATCAAATTTCTCTTCCATAAGATCAAACACTTATACTTTTAATATTTCTGCTCTAAGTAAATCTATTTGCATAAATTCAATTGTAGCTTATTTTGTAACTCAACCTTACATATTAGTAAATACATTTGATTCTTGCTACCTAATTCAATTATGAGCAGAATGAATATTAATATCATTGATATGCAGATTATCAGACAGTATAGCATGATATACAGAGGAAATAAAATCTTTTTAACAAGAATCTAATTGCTGAATATCCAAACATATTACTCTAAATCATATTGTCACATAATTTTACTACAGTTGCTGGTGTAACATTATACAAGTGAGCAATAGAGATAGCATCTATATAAACTATTACTTGATACAGTCAATAAGAGATTGTCATAATAATTTTATAATGTGAATAATGAATCGACACTTCAATAGTGAGAGGTAGAGAATCCTACTGAGTAATGAAAGAATACCACATTTCTTTATACAGCATTGAACCTATGAGTTGAAATCAGATGTATTAGAGTATGGTGATATTATAGTATGTCAAAATAAAGCTTTATATTATTGAAAATTAACTAAGCTAACTAGCAACTGAAGATAAACATTCAAGATTACATTCGAATATAGAAGGCTAAAATAGTACATCCCAAAGAGTGTACAATATCAAGTAAACATTCCTAGTAAATATGTATTTGTAGAGTTGGTTTGGAAAGATCATAGAAGGATATACAGGAAGAGAACATTCATAGCATTTACAATAAATCTATACTAATATCAAAAATCTTTGATTGATTAAATAGCTTATTTCACATTAAATGATTCTCAGAATCAGTGCTATTCATGATGTATATTTCATCAACATACAGCTAATTCATTTAGTAAAAGCAGCTATTTATACAAACTAATTAATAATCTTGTGCAAAACCACTTGAAATTTCATTGATTATTGATGTTATGTGCCATTAACCAATTTGCATTTACATATCAAATTCAATTTACTTATAAATTGATGGGCTATATTTTACAGTGTAGTATTATCATGAAATCTCCACCATCTAGGTAGTTACAGAACTGTCTATGATTGTATCTATTCATTCTGGATATCCATCAGTAATTAAAGCTATTACCCATGTATCGGTTTCGATTCTGTATTCATTTGAAGATATATCAATACTGCATTCCATCTTGGAGAGAATATTGATTGCATCCTGGTAGTTATTTGAGATTGGTAAATTCATTCCTTTTGTCGATAACTAGTATTACATTCTTTATTTTGTACCATTTACACATGTTCACTATTAAGGTACTATTTTCAACTATAGCAAATCTGAATATTTCATGTGTAGTGTTAGCAACAGATTTGGGTAACCTGCAAGTGGTCCGGGTTTGGACAGGAAGAAAGAATCGGTTCGGTTTCAGACACATCCACCAACCCAACCCGCCGCTTGTTGGCGGTTCAAACCTGGACCTGTACCCGTCAACCGGCCAGTATCGGCGGGTTTGGCAAGATTCTTTGGGGCCAATCTCCAGTTGTGCATTTCAGGTTGATGTATTTATACTGGAATTCAGCTATCCTACTGTTGATCGCAAAATATTACACATGGTACATCATTGTTCATTTTGGATGGCCTGGCCACCTTTATAATCAAATAATATAGAGAGACGCTCCCTGCCCCATCCTGGAAATGATCATCAATGGAGTGTGAACCATTTTCGGTCGTGCATCTTGGGTAATCTGAGTGGTGATTCACTACAGACATTCATATGTGAGGTACTGGCATCCTCTATAGGCAGAAGAGGAAGTAACAGGCTCCCAGGCTCGTCCAGAAAAAGAACGTCAACTGAGCATCAATAATCTAAGGTCTCATGTTGGGTAATCTAAGTGGCGTCTGATCGCAGACCTCTATTAAGGAGAAATCAGCAGCCTCACTAGGTGGGTAAGCAAGTGACATTCCCAGGACATCCTCCCGGACAGTAATGACGTATTTCATTCACAATGCTGCAACTCAGTGTTCATGAGCGTTGTAGCCTACAAAAATGATCAAAACATTGAATATAGACAATGACCGACACATTGCGCTGTGATTACCCATGATGAAAGGCCAGTAATCATTGACCCTCCATTGTCGTCCATTTTAATGATGGGTCAGGGAGTGTATGGCTATCTCTGCTTCCTATACAGGCGGCCAATACGTTGATTATGTATAGGAACAACCTAATCACTTTTGAAATGCCTCACTTACAAGACCAATTTTTGTTGGTGATCTGTTGACACTCATTTTCAGAATGGGGCAAGGAGTGTGTGGCTCTCTGTTTTTTCTATAAAGCCAGCCAATACCTCATTTATGAATGGCCACAACCAATCACCGGTCAGATTACCCGTGATGCAAGACTACAAATCGCTGACACTCCGTTGACCTTCATTTAGCAATGCGTGTATCCACAATATGTTATCATTTAATTTGGCATAGTATATCACTGATGCTGTTATGGCAGCCTTTCTATCGTCTTCATGTACTTTCTCCTTCATCACTACATTGTTCTTTAATAATACATATAAAATTTATCCTTTAAAATATACTTTAAAGTGTCTGCTAATTGTAGACAATACTACACTCCAAAATCCTGTTCCATTCTGTCAATGCTCATCTTCACTGTCAGGTTCGCTCAATAGGCTGCTGTCATCTGCAAAGTGGATGTCAGCTGCATTACCACACAGCAGATACTGTACTAACCAGTGGATGTTCCTTTATCAGTCAGCACATCTGGATTGAAATCTTTATTGCGGTTGCGATACTTGGCAGATGCATCAAGATCGAAAAATTGAGCGCTGAGTAGGGGAGTATAAATATACACATTTCTGGGTGACATGCCTTCGAGTTCGGAAGCGTGAGCTCCGTCATTGTGACCAGGTGGCACAGGTGGGGTTCCGGGCGAAAGTGCCGTCGGTTCTGTTGTCAGCTGTCTCATTTGATCTGGTGGAGGTGCACCCGTGCCTTTGCACCTCCAGCATGTCTGCAGATTATGTGGTGTGCCATTTTGGGAAGGAAGGGAGCCGTCTGTTTCATTTTTCCGAAGCATAGCCATCTGTCTTTCCATTGCAGTCAGCACAATGTCATGCCCAAGAAACTCAACTCTCCGCTTCTTCTCGTCTAGGACATTGGCCCGGTGATTTTTGATCATGTATTGCCTCTCCCCCATTGGGGTGGGCAAAAACCATCATTTTGCGATTTGGGCCATGTTGGAGGCAAGGCCAATGTCAGACTATTCAAGCTGTACCCGACCTCCTTACATTGTCATAGTTGCTGACATGTTGAAAACCTTCAAGAAATGTGTTACTGCATCTACATATCAGTTTCAGCTAATACCTCTACCACATATGCTTTGGTAGCATTCTCTAAACCGATTGAAGCCTGTTTTGTCCACTCTCGAGGATGCTTATCACTAAATTCGTGCACGGAAATCCCAGAGCTGACAACATCAGGATGTTAGATATCGCGGACTGTGAGGATAGATGCATTGGTTGACCATGGAGGAATCTACTTACAGAGTGTGACAAATTCTACAAGCAGCTCTCTACATACACCAGCTGTATGTACTATCATTAGTTGACAGCCATCTTCCACGATACGACCATACTCATATCCATGAGCGTGCTGCTTGTCATTCCTGCTGCTTCTGGTTCTACAGACCATTTTCAACTGTGCATCCACGGTCATATTTTCGGTGGCTGCATTGGCAGCATCGTGGTGGACAAAGTCATGTCTGCATTGTAGCTGGGTCTCAGCAGGTGGTGTATTGGATGAAGCACCCGTCGTTCTGCTCGATTCTGATCTGCTTCCACCCTGCTGAGATGTTTGTGGAGCCATGACATGCTTGTGTGGAAGTAAAGCGGAAGATGATAACGAAAAGAAGTGGGAAGTCCTGAGGAAGATGAAAAAGAAACGAAGTTGCATGTTCTGAGTGATATGTAGCTATCATCAAGTCAAAATGCAATGTGTAACAGTCAACGTGCACATTCTGCACAAGCTAAATCCAGCTGCATATGGCCGCAGATTGCACAGGTTGGCAACAGTCCTGCAATATGCACCAAGTCGGTCCAATCATGAGTGTTTGTTCACAGGGATGAATCGATGCGAATGACAGCCGAAATCACGTGTTTGTGAGATCAAAAGAGTACATTCTTCGACAGAAAGGATGTCTGCTGATGTTTCTCTCCAGAAATCCCCAGGATCTTCCAGGAAACAGATGCTAAACCTCATGTGATGATGCACCATTAGCATTGGTGTTCCCAATGTAGTGACGGTTAAAATGCAGGTTTAACTTTGTTCAAGTCGATTAAACGTACCAACCTCAATATTAAACACGTGGCTTGCCTCCATGTGGTCCACATCTTGCAACATCCAACATCTCACCCGTGACCAAAGACAACACAAAATTCAATTGTTAATGCTCCGATGCAGAACCTTTTGCCACTAGCGGCAGGCTAATACAGCAAATCGACAAAGCACTCCACACTAAGACATCATCAAACAACTGAAGGCAAGACCTGGTTGGAAGGAGACAGGGTCCGAGCCATTGGAACATTGCTCAACTTGCAATTTGAAAAGAAACTTGCGACATGGGAAGCACAAGAAGCGAACTATTTGAGCTACAATGAGATGGAGAAATGGATCGAGGATTATGTGGAGAGAGAGACCCTTATGGCAACACAGCGAGTTGTAGATGCAGAGACAGCAATTAAGCAGGAGCAGGAAGTTATGAGGAATGCTGAAAAGGTGGGATTGATAACCAAACAGCCTGAAACAACATTTGAAGAGATGTTGAACGCCATCAGAGATAGTCTGACCAATCTTGCAACTTCCGACGATGGGGAGGATGGGGAATATCAGGATGATCACTCAGAAGATCTTGAGCTGGGCAAGATGAGCGAACATGACAAACCCGGCTGGGTGATGGGCACAATCACCAAAACAGTACTGCCGCGGAAGGATCGTTTTCAACAGAAGCCGATGGAGCTTGACGAATTGACTCAACAAGGCTGCTGAGATCGAGCCGACAACTTCTGTGAGAGAGATGAGAAGGATGGGATGACTGAATTGAACGTTCCGGCGGTCATTCAACTGCACACGGAAGACGATGCAGCATCATTTGCACCGATCCCATTTGGTTAGCCTATGGAGACTCTTGATAGCATCTCCAGGAACATTGCGAATGCCCCAAGTGGCTTCTCAACAAGGAAGTTGTCATATGAAGCTAGATTCCCGGAAACACTTGACAGACAAACACATTCTGTCTATCTCGCCAGACACAGCGCCCGATTCATCACAGATTCTGAAATCGAAGCCTGTTGAACCTGTAGGCTTTCACCGCTGTATATAGTGTCGCTAGCTGAATACCATATCCAAATCGGAGTTGGACAAAGAAATCGTGATGGCTCCTGTGTTCCTACAGATGTGAATGAGCAAATTGCTATTGTTGGCGGTGTATCTCTTAGAAAAGCAATTCGTGTACCTATTTTACTATGTGTCAGCTTTTACTTGATTTCAGTGACCAAATTGTGAGACATGATAATTTGTCTGTGCATATGCAAGGGTCGGATGGGCCATGCCAATGTTCTAGACTGCAAATTGTGCAGACTGATGACCACTGAACATCATATTGTCATGCTGGTTACTGTCAAGTCAGAATACCAACACTCAATTAGGGATGAAACTCACTAACAAAACTTGAGTCAGTGATGTTATACGAGTCATAGATAGAGTGTTCAAAGTACAAGGCAAACCGGGAAAAATGATAACCTTCATGCTGCATACATTCATGCTTCCAACTGTGTTACTCTCTGCACAGACCTGGTGCACATAGTCCAGATTTGAAAATTGCTTATGGTAGATCATGAATATCACAGAGAATGAGCTCGATGAGGCATGGTGAGGAAGACGGGCTATATCTATCAAAAACTAGTGTATAGAGCTACATGCAGTGAATTGCCAGCCAAAAGCGCTGTAACGTGACTGGATGATGTCATTTATCACTCAGATAATGTGTCCCGCGGAGGATTAGAAATCTACAGGCTTGGACGCTTTTGGATGCAAATGTTTCTACATAGAAATAATTGATTGGCTGCCAATAACGACTGTATGCATTTTTGCATACAATTGTTGAGCATCCAATGACTGTTACTATGTCATTAAGGTGAGCGTCAATGGAGGGTCAATGATATTTGGACTGACATTTTTGGCAAACAATGGGCGGCAAAGTCAGATGCGTCCAAAGTGGTTGCATTGGCTGTGTTTATAGGTAAAAATGAGAGTGACACACGCGTTGCCCCATCCTAGATATGAGCGTCAACCATGTGTTAAAGGTTTTTGGTCTTGTGCATCTGATAATCCAAAAAAAGACTAGGTCGCTGTAACACATAATCAGAGTATTGGCAGCCCTTTCAGCCAAAAATGCTAGTGACGACATCGCTACTATGTCCTGAAAATCAGTGTCAACGGAGCGTTAATGACTTTTCGGCTAGCATGTTGGATAATGAAACTTCTTTGCAACAGCATTAAGCTATAATCGAAGTGTTGGCCACCTTTATGAGCACAGGTCGTATTGACGATATCACTACCACCTTCCAAAAATGAGTGTCAATGGAGCGTCAATGATTTTTGGTCTTGCGTGTTGGGTAATCAAATGGCAATGCAACCGTGTCAACCCATGATCATAGTATCGGCCGCCTTTATGGGCAAGAATGCTATGCACAATAGCGCATGACCTCCTGAAAATGAGTGTCAACAACTTCTTGTCATGCACCTTGCATAATCACAGGGAAATGCAACCGCGTCAACAAATGATCATAGTATCAGTCGCAATTATGGGCAAAAATACTACAGGTGACATCGGTACCACCTACAAAAAATTGACCATCAACGGACCGTCAACATACCATCAACGATTCTTGGTCTTGTATCATGGATACTCAAAGCAATGCGCAACAGCATTAACTCTCAATCAATGTATTGGCCGCCTCTATGGGCAAAAATGCTAGTGGCGATACTGCTACCACTACCCAGAAATGAGCGTCAACAGAGCGTCAATGATATTTGGTCTTCCATCTTGGATCATCTAAGGACTATGGAATGGTGTTCCCTCACAATCAACTTATCGGCTGCCTTGATGTGCAAACATGCTAGTGACGATATCGCTTGCGTCTCCTACAATTGAGCACCCTTACAGCATCAACAATCTCTGTTGGGGCTCAGTACGCTACACAGCAATGAACTGCATTGCATTGTTCCTAAATTCAGTTTCATGTGGTCAGTATTTTCAATATGTCCTTGTATACAACTTCACAAATATGCATGCAATGTTTCACAGATCTGACTTTTTTTGCTTCTAACTCTAGAGTTAATATTTAAGAACCCACATTCCGCTTTACTATAACGTAACATTTGGCAGTCTCTCGAGTTGAATTACCCAGCAGTCAGATTCTTACCATGATGTCGGGTTCACAATCATTCAATACCTCATTGCTAGAGGCTATGATCTCTTCCAAAAATGAACCTGTCTTTATTCATGATTTGAGCAACCGTACTTTGCAAATCATGTTGGATGCTTGGTGGGTGTCAACGAATGTAGGCTTAAATCATCCTATTGCTTGAAATGATTCTAGACCGGCTCCATAGTGGCAATTGTATTTGCACTGAGGAATTGAGGAGACCGGCAGCCCTGGCATCATATCTAGCATTTTTTATCAAGTTCTTCTCCATCCATCAGAATCCGGGACCAGCTCAATGCAGAAACACTTGTTGGCAACAGCTCACCTCACAACGTTGAACTAATTCACAGATTCGGAAGTTACTGAATTCACTAGTTCAACGGGCAATGAACCAGCTCTGACCATCCTGAAGAGACAAGGAAGTCAAGGAATTACAATAGTAAGTTCGCAAATGAGATTCATATTGGACATTCACGTTTGATCCATACCTACTGTATTGATCGACAAAACGCTCCAAACTGGAAGCGAAGGACTATGAAACATCTGAATTTCACCAAGCCACGTCTAATCACCACCTCATGTTAGGATTTGTTATGGCTTCAATTGAATGGAACGCAAAATCAAATCTCAAGCTATGACGGTCATCTCAAGCATTACATATTAACCTAGTGCTGCTATCCATCACCACCCTTAGCGATATTGGCCAGAGGGATGACTCACCGACCATGGGTGCAGTTATGGAACAATTACTGTCACGAAATCAAGTTAGTTTAGCATTGGACGAATGGACATCAATGAACAAACTAGCAACAGCATCTGCTATTGCTTACGATATGGATCGAAAATGGGCCTTGCGAGAAGTACAACACACTTGTGATGTGATTCCTCGCCTATGCATTTCCATTTTCGAAAGCTAATTATGGATGGTAGATAAAGGCCCAAATACTGTAGCAAGGCTAGCCATACATTGAAAGGATATTCTGGATTGTTTTGGGCTGCCACATGACCATTTGCTAGGAATTATGACTGATAACACTTCCTCAAATTCCTCGATGACTTGTGAGCTGCAATCAAACCATGAGGCCCCCAGAATAGAGTTGCCTGCGTTGAGGAACCACCTACAATGCATGGTGAACGTCATACAGCAGGCTTTATGTGCATTCATGTTTGATCCCAGTGTAAGAGGCTACACCAAGTCATGGGAAGCCCATGAGCGCAATCAGCAATTTCGATAGAATGAAACCATAGGCATTGGGAAGAGTCAGAGACTCCGAAATGAGAGCAATGCTCGTATAAACAAGGTCTCGGATATGAGACCAGGTTTAGCAAAGATAATTGAGAAAGTATATATTTCAAAATGTTTTGAAAGTCCTGAAACTGACATTCATATTGCTCAGAATGATTGCTATATTGATTGCGATGACACCTGGTCGTCAAAACAAGTTCATTGACTGTCAAAGAGCCAAAGTCTGCATTGCAGTACTACCCATTTCGAATGTGAAGACACCTTGGAATTCCACACTGGAGTTGCATGAGTGAGCCAACTGGTTACATGAACTCACCCGAGAGTGGCTCCAGAATGCAAAATTGAGTGAATACTGGCCACTCTTCACCACACAGGATGAATCACCCATTGCCGAGTACTTCAGGGAAGTTTTGAGGCGATTCCAAAACTGGACCCCGTGGATCTCGAAGAGGCATCCAGTCACATTGCATTACGTTATCATAGTCTACAATGACATGTTCCATCATATGGATGGCATTATGTGAGCCTTAGCTAAAAAGAAGACTCCATGGAAGGAAGACTTGTACTTTGCCATGAAGTTAGCCCAACAGAAGCTGTCTAAATATTCTACTGAAGTGACTCAAATGACGGGTATGCTTCTCATTTCTGCACATGTCCTCGATCCGTTCCCCAAGTTGTGATCATCGAGGAGGTGGGAGAAGGGAATGGATATGAATTCTGAGGATGATACTTTGTATACTGCCCATTACCAAAAGGCAATTCGGAGGTGTATGGAGAATGAACACTGTGCCAATCAAAGATGTGCGCCAGTCCTTAAACCCGAAAGCGTACCAAGCAACAATCACTTCCCCTCTGCAATGGCTTCCGGATCCGGTCACTCTTCCTTTGATCCATGTGATTTGTCCACCGGTGATGAAGACTATCTAATACCTAACAACGTGGCCAAAACAACACCCGGATGAAACAATCACGCAGCATTCCAATTGACCACCGCCATGCTCTACTTGGATTCACCGCCTGAATCACCAAAGAACAGGGGGCAAGTTAATTCAAATCTCAATGATTTCCACTCCGACCCAATCGAGATTAGCAGTACATTCTGGATACTGGATATCACCGACTGGTGGCGCCAACAAGACGAAACACTCAATGTACACTGATCTCTCCAATGTGGCATGCGACATATTCTCTATGATGCCACATGGCGTCACAGTGGAGGCCGGTATTTGCCTTGCCCGAGATATTATCAGCTGGAGGCAGTCAAACACCACTGGTGAGGCCCTGTGTGAAAGGGTTGTTGTGAGGCAGGTTGATCGAGCCAATAACGGGATGTTAGGAGGCGATGACCCAGTATTGAATACACTGAACACAGCAAACGACTTGGAAATGAAGAGAGAGGCAGAGGCAAGACAATTGACCAGAATGGCCAAGGTCCACGACATTTTGGAGATGTGGCAGGGCGGCCAAAACCTAGTTGCTATGCAGGATGAATCTCACACCCAAAGAAAGCAGAGGACTGCCATAGGATGCATTTCAGATACGGAAGAGATCATCAGAGGATCCAAGTTACTTTTTCAACATGATGGTGTGGCTGCTTTTACATTGTCGGAAAGATCACCTTTGCCACCAGCTTTATCTGCAAAGGGCCTCCCTGGAGGACGAACTCAAATAATAACTGTGCGCCGAATTAGAAGAATCCACCATCATCCAGTCGAAACTGATGACGTTAGCACACTTGAAAGCATTTCCGACATTGACAGTAGGCCAAACTGGAATATCCACTTGGTCAATCCAATTGACAGCGAAGACAATTGCGCAGCAGACATTAAATCTATTATAGAGCGTGATAATGGTATTGAAGATCAAGACAACCCAGAGCAGCAGGATGCAAGTGCCCTACGAGAAGTCCCTGGATTCATTCAGCCAACAGGGAAATGAACGAGACAGGCCGAAAAGGTGTTGTTGATGGTCATTGCAATGGAATTGAGGAAGAATAAAAGAATCAACAAACAGTAGGACAGAATGCATCAATATGTTTCACCAGCTTCTTGAAGTAGCTGAACTGAGAGTTTCATTTAGAGATATATTACAGGCGAATGGTGAGCAGTTGTTTGGGAATATCGGTTGATAATCATAAGTATTGCGGGCGCAATGAATCTTTTGGCAAGATATATATATTTCAATAGTATGAGAGCCAACAGCACAAGAATATTACTGGGCTTGGCTTTGCTACAGGGCACAGTCTCAATCTGTCAGAAAGACAAGCAAGATGTTCAAAACATTATGAAAACAATTATCAATGGCAGCAGATGTTGAATACACCATACATTAAAATGAGCATCAATGGAGCATCAACAATTTTTGGTCTTCTATGTACTGTAATTGAATGGTGATTTTGTCACAGCGATGCATAACAGACGTATTGGCAGCTTGTGTACGTGAAAGAGACAGGAACAGGGCCCATGCCCGATTCTGAGATTGAGCATCAACAGAGCGTCAATGAGCTTTAGCTTTGCATCCTGGGTAATGTAAGTTCCGATTTGTTGCAGACATCCATTGCTGAAATATTCACAGCCTGTAAGGGCAAAACCAACAGCGACACACTCCCTGCTGCATCCTGAAACTGAGTGTGAATGGAGCGTCAACAATTTTTGGTGTTGCATATTTGGTAATCAAGTCATTGCACGGATATTCGAGCATATAACAGTTCTATAGACTGTCTTGACAGGCAAAAATATAATATATCAATGCAATAACACTGATTCCAAAATAATCGATGTTGCAAACTGCAAAACATGCAAACACAAATTACTGGCTGTTGAATATTTGATTTTGATCAGATACTATTATCAAACTACAACAACAAGAGCATTATATGGATCTATGGATGGACCCACTGAGTGACCAACTGAGAACCCACCCAATTCAGATGGGTTGAGTGATTTCCATCAAACCGTACACAAGTGGACGGTTAGGGTGTATTGACAACCCGGACCTCCAATCTGGCAATGGTTCAGTTTTGTCCTGGTTTCTGGCCTTAAGTGACAGTCCGGAACCGTTGTTAACAGTATTCATGTGTACATTTTTGCAACTGTGTTTAACAAATTCATTTCAAGTAATGTTAAATTTTCTTTTCATCTGTAAGGTGAGATTTAAAAACTGATGTTTTTGAAATCAATTTCTCATATTGATTGAATATATTTACTAGTACTTGCTGGAATGTCTTAGCAGTCTGTGTAGGATGGTAGTCTTAGTGATAATTAATTGTGAGTCATATATATGAAAGTATTTTATCTGCTTTTGAATATTCAAAAAGTATATCTTTCTTTTCCCTCAGCTATTAGTACAATTGTATCTATTATAGTTTCACTCTATATGTTTGTGATTTCGTTTTTTATAGTTTATCATGCTTTCAATCTTTTGCAATTTTTAATCAAGAGAAATATCAATGAAGTAACTAACTAAACCTATGGCAACGTTCCTAATTTTATCTGTAGCCAGGTTAGAGATATACTATTTGTCGACCAATTAGGAGAGAAATTCTATTCTGGTTTAGTGTTCAGGCTCTTACTATTAATAGACTAACAAGGTATCACCAATGGCAAATTTACACCAAGTGAATAACTAATATCTATTCTACTCTGTAAGAATTATACTGGAATTCATAGTCAATTATTTCTCAGATTATTTAATAGGGTAGTATTATGATGATTGCAAATAATTCCTAATCTGTTATCAATTAGCCACCAATTTCAATAAGATATGGTGGATAGGTCAATTTAATTCTGGAGAATCCCCCAAGTCAGTTCTGTACAAAATTTCAATATTTCCTCTTCAAATATTTCATATACCAGTATAAAACAGTTAAAATGGAAATTAGATATATTGTATAATTTTGGCATGCTCACTGGAAGTCAATTATCACAATAAATGTTATATATTACATTGCAATATAGTTCAAATACAATTGTATGCAATATTGTATTAAATTGAGGTAAATAAGCAACTAAGTATTAAATAGAGCAAATGTACATATTCTAATTTGATTGATATATATTCTATTATACTATTTCTTATTTCACCATCTATCTCTTCTATTTTCTACAACTTATTTAACTCTTTACCAGGCATAGTTACTTATCAATTGATAAAGATAGCTGTATGACTTTAATGTCAATTTTTCATCTCCACTTAATATTAGTTACTATATAAGTTATATGTAGATTACAGTTTCTACAAATTCTGAATAGCTTGAAAGTATGAAAGTAGCCAAGTATAGAGTGAGCAACAATTCCATACTGTCGCTTCGGGTCTGGGTCTGGGTTGTAACTGAACTGTTGCCACAATGGGGGTCTGGGCCATCGATAAACCCCAACTGTGAATTCAAGTATGGTTTGATGGATGTCTTCCAACCTGGCTGAATTGGGCAGGTTGTCAGCGGGTTGTCCTGTGGCTCCATCTGTAGATTCATATAATACTCTTGGTTTTGCAGCATGATAATAATATGTTACGAAAATCACTTATTCAGCGTCCAGTAATCACTTTTTGCATGTTTTGAAGTTAGCAATGTCGATGATTTTGGAATCTGTGTTTCTCCTTTAATACTTTCCATTTGTGCCTATCAAGGGAGTCAATAGTTCTGTCATGTGCTCCAATATCTGCGCGATGCCGTGATTACACAGTGTGGAAGACCAAAAATTTTAAACACTACGGTGACGCTCATTTTCATGATAGAGCAATGAATATATCATGCACTGTTATGCCTGAAAAGGCAGCCATTATTTCATATATGAATTATTACCACAATGGGAAATTTAGATTACCAGAGATCCAAGACTGATAATGGTTGGTGCTCCATTGAGAATCATTTTCGGGATGGGGCAGGGAGCGTTTCGCTTTAGTTAATACCCCAAATAGCAGCCAATCCAGCATTTGTGGATGTCTGCAACCAGTCGCCATTTAGATAACGCACGATGCAAAGCCAAATATAGTTGATGCTCAGGTATCGCTCATTGCCAGAATGGGGCAGTGACCGTGTTGTTTTCTCTTCTGCCTATGAAGGCTTCCAATTCATTCATGATGTATAACGACTCCCACGTCACTTTTGAATTACCTGACTTACATGACCAGACATGGTGGACACTCCATTGACGCTCAGTTTCAGCATGCGGCAGGGAGCGTGTCGCTGCTCTCTTTGCCCCAAAAGGTTGGCAATGTCTCATCAATGGATGTCAGCGACCAGTCGGAAAATATATTCCCCAAGATGGAAATCCTAACATCATTGGTGCCCCATTGACGCTCATTCTCAGAATGGGGTAGTCACCGTGTAACATTCTGCTTTGCCTATAATGGCCGGCAATATGTCTCGTTATGCATAACAGCGACCAAATCACTTTTCAAATACGGACTTTACAAGACACACAATGTTGATAATTCATTGACAGTCATTTTAATTTATTGTACATTCAACATCCACTGCTATTGTTAATTGTACTGATAATGATTTGAAGATATTTGTTACCTTTCTGACTGGTAGAGACTCGGCCCTATGGTAACGCGGAGCCCCATAATATTCTTGCACTGTTCACCCTCATTCTATGGACATTTATACATCTTGCTAAGAGATACATTGTGCCTGCTGTACAGTAGTTCATCCACCTAAATTCACATGCGACTGCTCACCATTCTCCCATGATGTATGACTAAAAGGGATCCTTGGTCAAGGTACGAAAAGAACATGGTGAAAAGAAATTGATGCATTCAGTGCTACTTTCTCTTTTTGCCCGTATTCCTCCCCGTTTCCGTTGTATTGACCATCACTAACCTGCTCTCTGCCTGGCTCTTTGACTGCCATGTGGGCCAAATCAATCGGGGGATGAAAGGTGCGGCACTCATGAGCTGCAGTTCTGGGCTTTCCAGATCCTCCATGCCATTGTCCAGCTGCATATCAGATTCAATGTCTGCTTCGCGATCTCCTTCGCTGTCAATTGGATTTTCCAAGTTGCCATTTGTGTTGAGCCAATTCTTGGTGTTGGAAATGATTTCAGGTGCACTATCCTCATCACTCTCAATTGGATGATGGTCGATTCTTTCGATTCAGAGGACATCTAATATTTGAGTTTGTCCTCCTGGCAGGTCCTTTGCAGACATAGCTGGTGGCAAAGGTGACCTTTCCTACAGTTGAAATACAGCGACACCATCATATCGAAAGAGTGGCCAGGATGGTTTGAGGATCGCTTCAGTATCCGAAATGTATCCCACGGCTGTAATCTGCTTGTCTTGAGCGCCAGATTCCTTCTGTGCTGCATATTGCTTTTGGCTGCCCTGCCACATCTCCAAAAAGTTGTGCACCTTGGCAATTCTGTGGAATTTGGTTTCCTCCACCTCTGTCTTCATTTCCGAGTTGTTTTCAGTGTTCATCATATCCAATGCTGGGTTATTGCTTGCCAATCTTCTGGTATTGGCTCAAGTACACAGCCTTGCATCGACTTCTTCACGAAAGGTCCTGCCTGTGGTTTGTGACTGCCTCCAGCCAATCACATCTCGCCCAAGGGAAAAACCGGCCTCCACTCCGACTCCATGTTGTATGATAGAGAATATGTCGTGTGCCACATTGGAGAGATCAGCGTAGTTTCAGTGCATTTTCTTTCGGTGGCACCACCATTCAGTGTTATCCAGTATCCAAAAAGTTCTGCTAATCTCCGTTCGGTCGGAGTGGTAATCATTGAGATCTGGATTAACTTGCCAGCAGTTCTTTGACGATTCAGGCAGTGAATTCAAATTGAGCCTAGTGGTGGTCAATACGCGTGCTGCCTGATCACTTCATCTGGGTGTCGTTTTGGCCACATTGTTAGGCATTAAGTAATCTTCATCACCGCTTGACAAATCACATGGATCAAAGGAGGATTGAAAGGATCCTGAAGCGGTTGCAGAGGGGAAGAGAGTGTTGCTCGGTATGCGTTCAGGTTTAATCACTGGCACACGTCTAAGTTTCGCACAGTATTCATTCTCCTCATACATCAGTAAGGCCTCTTGGTATTGTGCAGTATATGATGTCTCGTCCTCAGGATAAATATCCAGTCCCTTGTCCCACATCCTACACGATCGCAACTTGCAGAACGAATTGAGGATACGTGCCGAAATGAGAAGCATACCTGTCATTGGAGTCACTTCAGCAAAGTACATGGACAGCTTCTGTCACACTAACTTCACGATGAAGAACAAGTCTTCCATCCATTGAGTATTCTTCCTAGCGAATGCTCGCATAATGCCATCCATACGATTGAACATGTCATTGTAGATACTCATAACATGATGCAATGTGACCGTATTCCTCTTGGACCTCCACAGGGTCCAGTATCGGAACTCCCGCAAAACGTCCATGTTGTACTTGACAATGGTCCAATCATCCTGTGTTGTGAAGAGTGACCAGGAATCACTGTATTTTGGATTCTGGAGCCACTCACGGGTGAATTCTCAAAATCAGTAGGCTCGCTCAAGCAAATCCAATGTCGAATCCCAATGTGTCTTCACATCCATAATATGGAGTACCTCAATGTGGAGTGTGGCCTGTTGACAGTCAATAAACTCGTCTTGACAACCTGGTGTCAGTGTAATCAATACAGCAAGCATTCTCTGCTATATTAAGGTCAGTTTCAAGACTTTCATAATATCTTGAAATACATACTTTCTCAAGTATCTTTGCTTCACCTGGTCTTATAGCCGACACCTTGTTAATTCTGGCATTGCCCTCTTTTCGAAGTCTTTGACTCATCCCAATGTCTATGCTTTCATTCTATCCAAATTGCTGATCGCACTCATGCACATCCCAAAACTTGGTGAGGCCTTTTACACTGGGACTGCACATGGATGCACCTAAAGCCAGCTGTATGACATGCGCCCTGCATCGTATGTGGTACCTCAATACAGACCACTCGATTCCGGAGCCCTCAACGGTTGATTGCAGCTCAAGAGTAATCGAGTAATTTGAGGAAGCGTTATCCATCGTGATTTGTTGTGGACGGCCGTCAGTAAGCTCAACACGATCAAGACCACCTGTCAAATGTACAGCTATCCTTGCTTTAGTATGATGGCCCTTGACCAATCATCCTGAATTAGCTTTTGACAAAGAAAAAGGATAGGCTATCAGCCTCATCGAATGCGAGTTGTACATCTTCCAATGCCCAATTCCAATCCATATAGTAAGCAATGATCGAGGTTATGGCTAGTTTGTTTGGTCATGTCCACCCATCCAATGCTAAACGATCATTATTTCATGACCGCAATCGCTTCATAATTGAATCCATGGTCAGTGGGTATTCCTTCGAGCAAATGTTGCTAAGGGTAGTGGCAAACGGTAGCACTCGGTCACTTCGTAATGCTTTGTATGACCGTCATAGTTCAAGGTTTGATATAGTGTTCGTTTGAATATGAGCAGAAACCAATCCTAAGCTGAGGTTGCGATTCCACGTTTCTTGGTGAAATTCTGAAGCTTCAAAGTCCTTAACTGCCAGTTTGGAGCATTTTGTGTTATAGTAAAGTAGAATGGAGGTTCTTAAATATTGACTCCAGAGCTACAAGCAAAAAAAGTCAGATCTGTGAGACATTGCATGCATTTGGTGAAGTTGTATACAAGGACATATTGAAAAGACCGACCGTGTCAAAATCAATTTAGGAACAACGCAATGCAGTTCATTGCTGTGTAATGTACTGAGCCCCCAACTGAATTGTCAATGCTCCATGGGCGCTCCATTGTGGGAGGCGGAATCAATATCGTCACTGCGATTTTTGCCCATCATGGCAGCTGATTGGTTGATTGTGGGTTAATGCTGTTCCATAGCCCTTAGGTTATCCAACATACAACTCCCAAAATCGTTGACGCTCCATTCACAGTCATTTTTAGGAGGTGGTTGCAATATTGTCACTAACATTTTTGCTGATAGATGGGGCCGATACATTCATTATGGGTTAATGCCATTTCTCAGCCCTTTGAAAATTCATGATTTACGACCAAAAATCATTCATGTTCAGTTGACGCTCATTTTTACAAGCTGGTTGCGATATAGTCCGTGGCATTTTTGCTCGTTAAGCCGGCCGATACTATGATTGTGGGTTGACACAAGTGCATTGCCCTTTGATCATACACGATGCAAGACCAAAAATCGTTGACGCTCTGTTGCTCTTCATTTTTAGGAGGTGGTAGCGACATTGTGAATCCCATTTTTGCCCATGGAGGTGGCCAACACTTCGGTTCTAGCTTAATATTGTTGCACAGCAGTTTTATTATCCGAGATGCAAGAGCAACAATCGTTGACACTCCATTGATGCTCATTCGTAAAAGATAGTTCTAATGTTGTCACTAGCGTTTTTGGCTGTAAAGGCGGCCAATACTTTGATCATGTGTCACAGCGACCAAGTCTTCTTTTGAATATCAGACTCACAAGACCAAAAATAATTGACGCGTCATTGATGCTCATTTCCAGGAGCGGGCAACAGTGATCTCACTTACCTTATTACCTGTACAAACGGCCAATACAATGACATTGGATGGATGTGACTATGCTGCCCTTTGATTGGTGAAAATGTAGGACCAAAAATCATTGACGCTCTGATGATGCTCACCTTAATGACATTCTAACAGTCATTGGATGCTATACAATTGTATCTAAAAAGGCATGGAGCCGTTATTGGCAGCCAATGATTTGTTTCTATGAAGAAACAATTGCATCTGAATGCTTCGAAACCACTCAATTTCTGATCCACCACTAGACACAGTATCTGAGTGATAAATGCTGTCAGCCTATCATGTCACAGCGCATTCGGCCGGCAATCAACCGCATGTAAATCCATACACTAGCTCATGAATTATATAGCCCTACATCCTTACCTTTCCTATTCCAGCTCATTCTCCTTGATTTCCATGACCTATCTTAAGCAATTTTCAAATTGTTGACCATGTGCACCAGGTCTGTGCAGAGAGTTATGCAGTTGGATGGATGAACTAATGCAGCATGATGGTCATCATTGATCCAGGTTCGCATTGTGTTTTGACCACTCCATTTATAACTCGTATGACATCACTGAGTTCAATGTTTTTAGTGAGTTTGGAGTCTAATTTAGTTTCAGTTTTCTGACTTATCAGTAACCTGCAGGACAATATCAACTTCATTGGTCATCAGTCAATGTGATATGGAGTCTAGAACATTGGCATAACCCATCTGACCCTTGCACATACACAGACGAATTATCATGTCTCATGATTTGCTTACTGAAATCAAGTAAAAACTAACACATAGCAATATTGGTACATGAATCACCTTTCCAAGGGATACATTGTCAGAAATAGCAATTTGCCCATTTGCTCCTCCGGCGACGCAGGAGCCGTCACTGTTCCTTCGCCAGATCCAGATCTCTATATCTTTAATAGCCTGGGATGCTATATGCAGGGGTAAAGGCTAACTGGTTCAACAGGTCTTGATTTCTGAATCAGTGACGACTCAGGCACTGGGTTGGGTGGGAGAGACAGAATGCGTTTGTGTATCTGGGGTTTCCGGGAACCCAGCCTCATATGACTACTTCTTGGTCAAGAAGTCACTTGTGACATTAGTGATTATCCGGGGACGATATCAAGAGTCTCCATAGGATCACCAAATGTTATTCGTGCAGATGAGGCAGCATCGTCTTCTGTTTCAAGTTGAATGGCAGCCGGAACGATCAATCAGGTTGTTCCAGACTTCATCTCCCTCTCACCAAAGTTCTCAGCAGTGTCTGCCTGGCCTCGTTGTGTCAATTCGGCATGCCTCATCTGGTTTTGCTGAAAACGCTCCATCCAATGCTGAACCACTTTGGAGATCGTCTCCAGCACCCAGCCGGGTTCGTCATCTTCGCTCAGCCAGCCCATCTCTCCATTTCCTTCATCATCATCCTTGTCTTCCCCATCCTCCCTATTGTCGGAACTTGCAAGGTTGGACAGACTACCTCCCATGGCATTCAACATCTCCTCCAATGTTGTATCAGGCTTTGTGGTTGTCAATCCCGCCTTTTCAGCATTTCTCATATCTTCCTGCTCCTGCGTAATTGCTGTCTCTGCATCTTCAACTCACTTTCTTCCCACAGTGGTCTCTGTATCTACAGATTCCACAGTCCATTGCGGCTTCTCATTGTAGGTTGAAATGTTCCTTCCTCGTTGTTTCCCTGCTGCAAGCTTCTTTTTAGATCACAAGCTGCACAATGCTTCAAGTGCTCGGACCATTTCTACTTCCAAATGGAAATTGCCTTCATTTATTTGATGACATCACTGTGCGGAGTGCTTTGTTGATTTGCCGTAATTGCCCGCCAGTAGTGGTGAAACGTTCTTTTTGAAGCAGTGACCGTTGAATTTTGTGTTGGTTTTGTTAATGGGTGAGATGTTAGATGATGCAAGATATGGACGACATGGAGGCAAGCTATGTCTTTTCAATACACGTTTGCATGCTTAATCAAATTGAACAAAGCAAAATCAGCGTTTTGACAGTCACTACATTGGGAATAGTAATGCTAACCATGCAACATTACATGATATTTAGCGATTATTTCATGTAAGAAGCCAGGGATTTCTTGAGACAAACATCAGCAGATGTCTTTTCCGTCGAAGAATATGCTGTTTATATTTCACAAACACGAGATTTTGGCTGTCTTTCACATTGCTGAATCCATGTAAAGAACAAACGACATCGGACCGACCTTGTGCAAATTGCAGGATGGTTGGATACCCATGCATCCTGCAGGTATACACAGTAGGATTCATCATCTGTGCAACGTGCAAATTGGCAGTTACACACTCATTGTGACTTGAAGCTACTAACTATCCATTCCTCAGGACTTCCCACGTTATTTCGTTATCATGTTCCTCTGGACTTCCCACCTCTTTTCGGTATCATCTTCCTCTTCACTTCCACACCAGCAGTTCTTGAACCCACAAACACCTCAGCAAGGTACGTGGGGATCGCAATCGAGCAGGACGCCAGGATCATCATCCAATACGCCACCCGCTGAGACACAGCTACAACGCAGAAATGACGTAATCCACCACGATGCTGCAAATTCAGCCACTCAAAATCTGACCGTGGCCACACATTTGAACATTGTCCGTACAACCGGAACCAGCAGGAATAAGAAGCCGCCTGCATCCAATGTGAGTCTATTCATATAGAGGTATATGGCCATCAACTAACAATATAATATACAGCAGGTGTATGTAGATAGCTGCATGACCAATTGATACCCGCCCTTAATGCGAAACTTCCATGGTCCACCAAGGCATTTCTCCTCACAGTCCATGAAATCGAACATCAAGATGTTGTCAGCTATTGAATTTTCTGGCACAAATGTAGTGATAAGAGTCCCCGAGAGTGGACAAACCAGGCATTAACCACCTTAGAGGATGCTACTGAACCGTATAATTGTAGAGGCAATAGCCAAATCTTATATGTAGATGCAGCAACTAATTTCTTGTAGGTTTGCAACATGTCTGTGACTATGGCATGGCAAGGAGGTTGGCTAAAACTAGAACAGTCTGAAATGTGCCTTGCTTTATATATGGCCAAAATGGCCAAAGGAGGGTTTTTGCCCACCGCTATGGGGGAAATGCAACACCAGATCAATGAAACACTGGCCAAAGCCTGAGAAGTGACGATGCGGTAAGTTGAGTTCCCTGGGCATCAGAATATGATGGCCGTGATGGAAGACACCTGGCTATGGTTCAGCAAAATAAACTGGACGGCTACCTTCCTTTTCATATTGGCGCAGCGCAGAATCCCCAGACATGCTGGTGGCTCAAAGGCACAGGTGCACCTCCACCAGACCGACTCAGACAGCAGACCCCAGAACTGATGCCAGATCTGCCCGGAATGCCACCTGTGCCGCCTGGTGAGTATGAGGGCACTCTCACTTCTGCAATCGACAGTTTGCCACCCGGATATGTGTATTTAGATACTCATCTTCCCAATGCTCAATTATTCAATCTTGATGCATATGCCAAGTATCGCAACATCAATAAAGATCTTAATCCAGATTTGCTGACTGATGAAGGAACATCCACTGGTTAGTACACTATCTGCTGTGTGGTAATGCAGCTGACATCCATTTTGCAGATGACAGCAGCCTTTTGAGCGAACCTGACAGTGATGATGAGCATTGATAGACTGGAACAGGATTTCTGAGTGTATTATTATCTACAATTAGTGGACACTTTAAAGTATATTTTATAGGATAGATTTATATGTATGATTAAAGAACAATGTAGTGATGAAGGAGAAAGTACATGAAGACAGTACAAAGGCTGCCAAAACACCATCACTGCTATACTGCGCTAAATTAAATGATAACATATCGTGGATATGCCCATGGCTAAATTAGGGTCAACGGAGAGTCAACAATTTTTGGTCTTGCATTATGCATAATCTTAGTGGCGATTGGTTGCGGCCATTCATCCATGAGGTATTGGCAGGCTTTATAAATAAAAGAGAGAGCAAAACGCTCCCTGCCCCATTCTGAAAATGAGCATCACCAGAGCGTGAATGAATTTTGGGTTTGTAAGTCAGGTAATTCCAAAGTGATTTGGTTGTTACTATACATAATCAAAGTATTGACCTCCTTTATAGGAAACAGAGATAGCGACACCCTCCCTGCCACATTATGAAAATGGGCGTCAATGCAGTGTCAATGATTTTTGGCCTTTCACCATGGGTAATCAAAGCGCGATGCATCATTTATTGTCAATATACGATGTTTTGACCATTTTTGTATGCTAAAACGCTCATGAAGTCTCAGTTACATGACTGTAAATGAACTAAGTTGTTACTGTCCGGGAGGCTGTCATGGGAATGTCGCTTGCTTATCTGCCATGAGAGGCTGCCAACTCAATCTCAATAGAGGTCTGCGATCAAGCGCCACTTAGATTACCCAAGCTGCGAGACATGAAATCGTTGATGCTCAGTTGACGTTGATTTTGAAGATGGGGCAGGGAGCCTGTCGCTTCCTCTTTTGCCAATAAAGGTGGCCAAAACCCCATTGATGACTGTTCGCAACCAATCACCACTCTGATTACCCAAGATGCAAGACCAAAAATCGTTGACACTACATTGACGCTCATTTCCAGGATGGTGCAGAGAGTTTGTCTCTCATTTTTTTGAGTATAAAGGGGGTGTGTACATCCAAAAAAAACAATAATGTACAATTGTTAATATTTTGCCTTTAACAGTAGTATAGCTGAATGCAACCATCAATAGAACAAACTGAAAATCCGAACCGGAGATAGGAACAGAAGGGTCTAACAAAACCCGCCGAAACCTGTGGGTTGATGGGTGTGAGTCTGGGTTTGGACGGCACAGAAGCAGCAGGTCAGGTATTTGGTCAGGTCTGAAACTGAACATAACCGTTTTTCAGGTCCAAACCCAGACCACTTGCAGGTTACAGGGATCCGGTGCTAACTCTAGCTAAGTATAACCTTCGATACACTTCTCATTTTATTCATTCTTATGGGACTCAGTTTCCAAATTCAAAACCAAATTCTCAAAAGATATTATATACCATAAAGAGATTTTTATCAGCACCAACTTTATTAAGGGAAAACATCCTTACAGAATTTATAGGGTATTATATCGTAGGATATTGCATGGTACACTCAAAATACCTTTTGTAATTTATTTCTGAAAAGATCACCATCTGCACCAATCGCCGACCAAATTATTATATAGAACCTATAGAAATAATCTGCAGGATGTCATATCTTTCCATAAGACGATATATAATTAGTAGCTCTGAAAGATATTAAATCGATCAGGATTGCACTGTGCTTACACTCAACCCCATGCACCTAACATCTAAACGCTATGTCATGAATGCGTTAAGGGAAATGTCTCGTCATAGAAGCCTGGATTTAATCACGCCGGGGCAGCCGTACAAACCTTGTTGCTCCGTATAGTATCAGTTCATATCAGGGCAAATGAACTCCACACAGGATGAAAATTTTTGAACAGGAAACTTGGCCGTCATCTAACACGAAGCCTGTGAAACAAAAAGCGTAATGATTGAATTGGTATGTACAATTCCTAGTGTAACTTAGGTCTTAAGCCAGAAAAGTGTGAAACTCTAGCAGCAGATCATCGAGGCTCTATGAATAATAGTAAGCATAATGAAGCAAAAAACTCTTAAATCCAACATCCCGCCATCTTCCGCCTAACCAGAAGGAAAGGCTGCGTGCACCTCAACCAAAAGTCCGTACCTAGTACAACAAGAGTTCCATCCAGCCCGCCGGTCTGCCACCAACTGACTATGCAATCTCGATAGCCTCTAGGAATTCGCTAAGGTCATCTAAGGACCCGTTTTTCTTTTGCACCATTACATTCTTTCCCACCCTTTGGGCGTCCTCGATGGATCGTGCAACTTCATATTCGTCCTCGTTCACTTCGACATCGCTCTCACCCTCCATGTCGCTCAGACTATCGAGACCTTCAAATCCTCGCTCAAAAAACAGTTGCCGAAATTCCTCAATCAGAGTGTCGTCTTCCGAAAACTTGTTACCGTTCAGCTCAATCATCTCCAGATTGGGTAGTGCATCTTGCAGTGTCGTAAGGAAAACCCTCACAGCCTTAATGTCGATTTCATTATACTGTAGACTAAGCATCTTGAGCCTGACGTTCTTTTTCAATTGCAAGGCTTGCCCTAGCAAAATCCCGCCTTGCGCTGACAAAAGACAGTCACCAATACACAAGGTCTCAAGTTGACTCCAACAGGTAATAACATCCGCAAGTGCGTGCGCACCAGTAATCGTAAATGTGTTGTCTTGAAGATCGAGGTTAAGTAGGCCTGTACAATGCGACAACCCATCTCGCAAGAGCTTATCGATTCCAGCTGGCCTGATTCCGTTCTGTACCATTTTGACAGTCTTCAAACTCTTATGAGCAGCGTATGCACCGGCCCAAGCGTCCATAGAACCATTCTCAAGACGATTCCTGCCGCAGACTAAAGTTTCCAAAGGTAGCAAGTATGGATTAGCATCCTTAAGCGAGGCGAGATCTTTGATTGCGTTTGCGATAATAGTGCCTCCAGTAGGACCCAGACCATTGTTGTTGAGATAAAGATGACGAAGGGGACCAGCTTTTGAATAAAAGCCCCTGAGCGGTTCGGCCAGACGACCACCGAAAGCATTATCCGAAAGGTCGACTGTGTGAAGGTGCGGTAGAGTGAGAAGGGCAGTCAACAATGCCGTGAGCGCATCGGGTATCTCAGAGATAAGACGACCTGTAAAGATATCCGCTGCATTTAAGACCTATTTCACCATGTTAGTGCATTGTAAAACAGTTATTCATGCGACGAGTTAATAGACCTTGAGATTCGTTTTAGATTTAAGGATATCTGCAAGAGCTTTGCAGGCTTCAACACCAAGAGAGTTCCCACCTAGTCGGATCTCCTCGATGTTTGAACTAGTTCTCAGCACAGCAATATGTGGCTCTATATCGATCTGTATGCGGTGTATATTAGCGATAAGTATACCCATCCCGTGTATGGACGTACAGCATGGTCAAGCTTTAAGGGCTTCCCATTGTCAGATTTCAAGATAAAGATGTTGCTCATCTGAAAGATTGTTAGCAGACTAGAGTGTAGTAAAGTCGACTTGAGGGTATATTTCTCTGTTTGGGATGTGAAGTGGATACTGAAGGCTCCACGTGCCGGGCTTGAAGCGACCTTCAAATGAATAACGTGCACTGCGATGAAGTATATGATGTATAGAAATTATTGATAAATAATGATTTGAATTATGGTATGAAGTGACATGGAATAATACGAAATTCTTCATATCTAGCAAGACAGAATATAAGGAGGGAAAACAATCTGACAATACAAAATTGCAATAAATTAACTAAGTGCTAGAGCATTGCATTGGAAACTACATTAAATATCCAATACTGCACTTTCAAATAGCTTTCATAAAGTGTAACCAGTTACTCTGGCTGTTGTTAAAGGCTCATATCTCCCCAAAGGTTTCTTTAAATGCAGATTGTGGATTACATTCTGATCTGTATAGATTACAATAAGAATTTCTGTTGTGTTCAGTATTACCTTTGTAGTTAAAAGAAAGAGAGAGCTTATTTGATTTACATGAATTGATTAAAAGTGAACTATATTGCTATGTCATACCATTTTGATTTTCAATATTACATACAATATAGAATTTCAATAAGAAATATCAAAATACAGAAACATTGAATTATTGAAAAAAAGGTATAATATAAAGTGAGAGGAAATTCAATAGAAAAGTATAAAATAATTGAAAGTTAATTGAAAACTAGAAAATAACCTTGTACAATTTTGAAAATATATCATAGTAATGTATTACACAGACAAGTAATATTAATTAACATTATAATCACAAGAAGGGTTAAACCATGTGAAATTGATTGATTCCCTCAAGAATTCAATATATACAAATTATTGCAGAAGTTCAAATTGGATTATATATATCAATATAATCGACTAGAAATTTGTATAAGCTAAAATTGAAATATTCCTATGCCAAAAAATATTTAAAATATAAAACTTAGTTGTTCTTTGTAAGAAAATGAATTCTACATAAGATTTATTGTATATATATCAGAATAGAAATATTAACATAATAGATAATATAAAATTTTTGAAATATGGAATGCTATATGGAAAAAAGTAAATACAATAGTGATATACAGAAGATAAATTCCATACTATATTGAAGTATTATATAGATTTTCCATTATACTTGACTAGTAAACTTTATTTGCTGTTTTGTATATTAAAGCAAAGGTCTTAGTTACAAATACCAAAAGAACAACCTGTAAATATAATATTAGAATATAAGATACTATTCAGATAATGATAACAGCCATCAATATACGATAATCCAATAATTACATATTTTTACCCATTTTCCAATATAACTATATACTGTGTAAACTTTTCGTATAATAATACTTGGTAATCTACAACAAGCTTGAATATTAATTCATGCTACTATTTCTTCTATTATCGAATATTATTGAAATTAAGTGTTCCATCTATCCACAACAGTATCTACATATGGATATTATACATATTATTTCACATGATATGTCACAAAACATAGCATATTCTAATCTCAATTGTTTTGAAATATACTATATGAAAATACGCAAATAACATCGTAACAGTATATAACTTATTCAACTGTATCAAATTGTAGCTAAATGCACCTTAATTAATACTGAGTAAAGTAAGATTAGCTTTCATCACTACCATATACTTTATAAGTTTTAACTTGATATGTCGGCTATTATCTATTTTATTACTCAGATAGTTCTATGTTACATATACAACAATATTATCTAGTCATCCAGGTGGAATTTATAAAGAGGAAGTAAAAATAAATATGTATAAGGATAAAGTTAACAGAAAATACAAATTGTTATTACTTTGTGAAAAGATGTATACATTCAACTTGTCTATGATATAAGAATATCAAAGAAGTTGCATTCTATAATGTAAGCATTCTCTAGTTCATATATATTATGTAATGAATACTTCATTCTTCCATAGAGTTATTAATTATAAATGTTACAACATCATTTGGCACAAAATAATATATAGCAGTAAAGTAAAGTAGTTAGGTACTACTTTCTAGAATGTAATGAATATCTAACTATTGTCACGGCACAGCCGGCGAGTGATGTCAGGAAATGCAGAAAGGAATAGGTGCGGGACGAAAGTGGTGTTACGTCAAGACAGAGACAGTGGGAGATGTGGAGATTGGGATGTAGTGGTGGGAGTATAATTTGTTCTGATAGGGAAGGGGTCGGAGGTATTGCGACATCAGGTGATGTGGCATGGTTTTGTGGATAAAGAATTGAATTGGTGGTGAGGAAAATCATGGTTGGATGTTCGGGTCATACATTGAGGCATGAGGAATGGTTCGATGGTGGTAGATCAACAGTATAAGGAGCGGTTGTTGTATGTTAGAGGATTTCCTTTTGTTCTCTCTTGACTCATTCTCTTGTATAGCAAAACACATTATGACTTTGCAACAGCTCTGATTCAGGTCATGTTCTGACTCACTCGATACAAACTTCGAGTACCTTGTTCTGATTATGATATCACATCATCATAACCAATATCACCGATGCCAGAACCCACCCGTTACCCTAGAATGAGTTCTATATACTGTACCTGATATTGAATGTACTGTCAACACTGTTGGACCTCCTAGTTTGATCTTCATTGATATTACTGTGGAACGTCCGACAATTATATCTCAATTTGCTACCTGTGTAGCTGCGATCTTACGGAATTGAATTTGCCTGCATCCTTCGAACGGTTGTAGGTACTGTCATGCACCTTGTTCTGTGACTTGTTGGGTTTATCTTTCACCTAACCATCGGTGGATTCACAATTGCAATGATTGCGTTGGTGAGCTATCATGACCTATCGGATTCGATATTGATTAGTACTGACACCGATCCCCATATTCGGATGCTAAAGTATGACAGTAATTGTACTTCTTGAACGAATTGGTTTGATCTTGCCAGAACCCCATGTCCTGTGTTGGAACCCTGACCTTTCATACCCCTTCGATAGTATCGGAGCCATACTTGCAACTATTGTTGAAGAAGAACCCTGGGAAGCGTGTGTTTGGGAGCAATCTGATGTTCCCTTCCCCTGGAATTTTTACTGGACAGAAGCAGTCATGTACAGAGGAGGTTTGGAACTTGATGATGCCGTATATGGCAACAGTTGGACTAAGTATTTGGGAGCCCATGCATGGTTTAACTGCTATCCTGTGCAACCCTGTGAGTGTGAAGCACATAATTGTTTAGAAACATACTCGACACAAGGACACGAACCAGCAGTAGAAGAAACAGCAAAGCCTGTGCAGGTCGCTTTGATTGTGATCAAACTCCCGACTCCGACACCTTCCAATATCGACATATATCATTGGCAGTGGTAAATGTGACTGAATCACTGCGATGTCAGGATCAGAACAGCACAATCGGCTGGCCCTGGCATCCATGGATGATCAGGCCACCATAGGATGACTCATCGACATGAATCTACTGGAAATGGACTTCGCAGAGCGCCAGACGATGCTAGAAAGGGACCAGGATGTGCTTTGGCGGGTTGTACAGTATACTGAACCTGCGAGCCTCGTACAGAAGGTTCGAGATCATCCAGCACAAATGATCGCACTCCAGAAGCAGATTACAAACCTACAGTCACAATAGTTTCTACCCCCCCAGTGAGATCATACCGAGATTGAAACCAGAATCCAAGTCCTGACAACTGAGCGGGTCGAAGGCAGTAGGAGACCTGCAGCCCCAGCGACAGATGACAAGGTATCAGAGCAAGGAGCAATGATGACCTGGGACGCAGAGCAATCTGGAGAGGAAGTCGGCGATTTGCAAATGCAGTTAGCCAATGCGCTTATGTTGGCCACTGGGGCGGCACCCACGGCTCCACAGGCTCTGGAAGTCAAACGCCAGAAATTTTCTGACTCCCCAGACTTGTCAAGGTTCCGTCGAACTCAGTCAAGAGGTTGGATTGCTCAACTCCGAATTGCTGATTCGACACAGACCAACCAGCTTCCCTGAGCGACACTCGAAGATGCGGTATGTATTCAACCGACTCTGAGCAGTAGCTTTGGGCCAGATCTTGCCACAAATCTGGGAGAATGGGGAAATTGGGCTGGAAGACTTACCAGCTTTTATACAACTCCTGGAAGCAGCTTTTGGGGACCCAGACAAAGTAGCCACCACTGAACAAAACATGCAGGGAATTAAACAAAACAATCGTGAGTTCTCATAGTATTATGCTGAATTTCAAGTTATAGCTGCTGACTTGGATTGAAATACATCGGCTCTCCAGAATGCCTTGCGAATGGGATTATCGAAAAAATGAATGATTCCTTCCCTCATAGTGATATGGTGAAGGAACTTCCTGCATTTTCAACAGTGTGTCAGAAGCGAGACAATCAGATTCGGCAACAACGAGCGGAGAAGGCGGCACAAAACCTGGGAGGGACATGTTTTGCCTCTTCCCCCAAACTACCCGCACCCCCGAAGGATGCAGCGGCTGCTCCGGCCGGGTCGGTTGGTCGACATACTGGACCAGCACCTATGGATCTCAGTGCAGGCAGAAGAAGGATATCTGTGGAGGAATGGGCAAGAGGTTTGCGGATGGGAGGTTTTTATACTGTGGTGGGTTTAACCACAGGGCGGCAGAATGCCCGGCAAGGGAAAAGGCTCAGACATTCAAGGTGGCTGGAGCAGAGGTGAACGAAGTAGGAACCAGGGCAGGTTCCGGAGAATCAGGACAAGATTAGGTCAAGTGGAGAAGGATGGCTCTTCCATTGTCGGTAAAAGTTTGTTTTACAAGCTTTACAATGTGTTGCAATTTCGCATTTATCAGTTAGCAAGGTGGAGGTATTGGAAGGATCAATGGAAGGAAAACATTTAGTTATAACCTGCACATTGACCATAAATAACCAAGAGATGAAAGAGAAATGACAAGTCGAGGTCATTGACAGAAGACCTGTAGAATCTGGGGATATTATGCATATTGGCAAAGTGGGGATGACAATTCAGGACCATACGGAACAAATACCAATGTTTGTAACGAAGTTAGAACATTATCCAATTGTCCTAGGGATTCCCTTGTTACAATTGAAAAAGGTGGCAGTACGGTTTGCATCAAATACAGTTACCTTCGGATCACAGTATTGCACTATACGCTGTGATGACGCACCCGTTACAGTACAAGGAGTTACAGAGGAACCTCCGTAACCAGTTCATTCCCAGGGAGGAGCGATATTCCAACTACAAGTATGGCCACAATGACCATTCCGTGGATATATTGTCATGCTTACGCAAGCTTCATTCTTTCGATCAGTCAAGCAGGGGATGCTTACAATATTCAAAGCATCTCTCTATGATATATTGATCTACAGTGATTCGGAAGAAGAACATGAGCAACATGTCAAGTGGGTTATGCAACGTCTTTTGGAAGCTGGCCTGTATTTGGAACCAGAACGATGCAAATTCCATAAGGAAACCGTAAGCTATCTAGGTTTGATCATCTCAACAAAGGGGATTTCAATGGATGAAGATACGGTGCAAATGGTTGGAAATTGGACCCGGGAAAATAAAACAAAGAACAGGAGGTGTAACACCCTGTTTAAAATTCAGCAGTTTTTCGGGTTTTGCAATTATTAACGAAAGTTTATTCCAAAATATCTGGAAAAGGTGGAACCATTAACGAGATTAACAAGAAAGGACGAACTGTTCCAATGGGAAGCTGAGCAACAACTTGCCTTTGTGAATATGGTAACCGCTTTAATGACGGCTCCAGTGCTTTGAGATTTTGATCATGAAAAGGAAGTGATTATCGAGATAGATGCTTCCGATTATGTATCTCCTGGTGGGCTATCGCAGTATGATGATGATGAAGGAGTACTAAATCCTGTGGCACATTATTCGAAGAAACACACTCCAGCGGAATGCAATTATGATATATGCCATACAGGTCAGATGGCTATCTCTGACGCACTTGAGAAGTGGAGACTCGAATGCGAACCAGCTGTGTATCCTCTTCAATTGCTAACAAATCATAAGAACTTCGAACATTTTATGATGAAAACACTGCTGAATTGAAGACAAGCGTGATGGTCTGAGTTCCTGACCTAGTTTGACTATGAACAAGTTTATAGACCGGGGAAATCCAATGGAAGAGCGGACACTTTGACAAGGAGGCCGGGAGACCTCCTTGAGTGGGGGGATGAAATATCAAAAAATATGGAACAGGTGGTTCTAAAGCATCAGAACTAACCGGAACAATTGCGTTTGTCGGCAGAAAGCCCTCCCGCCCAGGGCTGTCCCTTTATTGCTGACCTTATGACAGAAGCATATCTGACTGACCCACAACCAGGCAAAATTATGGAAGCAATCAGAATGAATAGTGGGCTTCAGGAAATTACAATTGAGGAGTGTACGGAGGAAGATGGAAAGATACGATATCTGGGCAATTGATATGTGTCCAGAGATTGACGCTCTGTGCCTATGCATAATTCAGGAATATCTTGAGACAGTGTTAGGGCGACATCCGGGATGAGTGAAGACTTTCGATGTCCTTGACCAACTATATTACTGGATGGAAATGTGACAGGTTGTCGATTGGTATGTAAGAAACTGTCATAGTTGTCAACCGTCCCATAGCTCGAGACATCCAACATTTGGAGTGCTTTGACCTTTACCCATTCCGAATAAACCATCGGGAGACATTTCTATGGATTATGTGGTAGGGTTATCAGAGTGTGAGGGGTTCGATGCAATTTGAGTGGTAGTGGATAGGTTTTCGAAAATGCTACATTTCATTCCTTGTCACATGACGATTGATGCCCCCAGATTGGCTGAGTTGTTTTTGAGAGAAGTGGTACGTCTCTATGGACTCCCAGTGATGATTGTTTCGGATAGGGGACCTCAATTCGCTTGAACATCTGGGGGATAGGTATGCCATCGTCTAGGGATGGATTGAAGAATGTCAACAGTGTTCCACCCACAAATGAATGACCAAACGGGACGAGTGAATGTGAGAATGGAATGATTTCCTCGGGTGTTTGTTAATCACCACCAGGATGGTTGGGTAAAATGGCTGCCAATGGCTGAGTTTGCTACAAATAATGGGAGGTCAGAACAAACGAAGTGCACCCCCTACTTCGCCATTCAGGGTACGTATTTTAGGATGTCATTCTCTGGAGAACCAACCAAGGAATGGGATCAACGTCATCTGGATGCCGATCAGGTCCAGGCCGCGATGCAAGAAATCCACGATCACCTCCGAGTCGTGATGAGATGGAGTGAAGCAGTACAGGAGAAGGGAGCAAACCCCGGACGAATCCCAGCACCACATATGAAGGAAGGATCCCAGGTCTGGTTAGATGCTTTGTATATTCGGACCACATGATCTACCCAAAAGTGGGATTGGACACAGCTGGGCCATTTTACGATGGTTTGCCCAGTGTCACCATATGCCTATGAGCAGGAATTGCCTGTGTCAACCCGAATCAATCGAGTACAGCCTGAAACACTTTTGGATCCCGCAGTCAATGATCCTCTCGATGGACGATGGGTAGATCCCCACCTCCTTGGGAAGTCGAAGGTGAGGAGAAGTATCAGGTGTCATGCGTGGAGGATAGGCGAGTGTATTGGGGTAAGTTACAGTATCTCATATGTTGGACTGGGTACAATTACCTAACATGGGAACCGTTGAAGTTTATGGACGGGCTATAGGTGGTATGCGAATATCATCAATGGTAACCTGATAATCCAGGACTGTTTGGAAAAGTTCTCTGAGGACCTCGAACCTAGGAGGGGGAGACCGTCACTGCACAGCCGGCGACGGATGTGAGGAGATGTACAGTTGTATAGGTTCAGGAAGGAAGTGGTGTGATGGAAAGACGGAGACGTTGGGAGACGCGGAGATAGGGGTGTAGTGGTGGCAGTAGGATTTGTTATGATAAGGAAGTCGTCTGAGGTGTTGCGACGTCAGGTCATGTGGCGTGGTTATGTTGATAAGAAATTGTGTTGATAGTGTGTAAAATCACGGTTGGATATTCAGATGGTACATCAAGGCATGAGGAATGGTTCGATGGTGGTAGACAAACTGTACATAAAGAGAGGTTGTTGTAAGTTGGAGGATTTCCTTTTCTTCTCTCTTTACTCAATCTCTTCTATAGCAAAGCAAGTTATGACTTTAAAACAGCTCTGGTACTTATCTTGATCTGACTCCCTCGATACAAACTTCGAGTACCTTGTTCCGATTACGATATCACATTAATCTTACCAATATCACCTACACCTGAACCCACCCATTACAACTGTGGTATAATGTAAAGACGTTTGTAATATATTTCTTATATAACCCATTTATCTAACAATTAGAAATACAATACAATTTCATTAGCCAGCTATTTATTGTCTTAATAATTATCAACATGCTGTAGTGAAATTTTTGCT
>Ga0307512_10001251_pt1 | contig 36603 bp, 33 predicted proteins | sample 14_EM_MG_FD_200267 | JGI IMG/M metagenome (GOLD analysis project Ga0307512, IMG submission 200267) | Populus trichocarpa ectomycorrhiza microbial communities from riparian zone in the Pacific Northwest, United States - 14_EM | ecosystem: Host-associated > Plants > Roots > Unclassified | place... | reverse complement strand
GACTTCCTCAATGTTGGCCCCCGTCGCCTCGCAGATGGCAGAGAGAGCATTGATAGACGAGATACGTTGTGCCAGCATCGCATTGGCCGCCAATTTTGACAGCTCTGACGACCAGAGACCGACAGTCAAGATACGATCAGTCCTGCATGAGGGCGTCAGGTCAGGAACATTTAATTAACGTGATGCCGACTGACGGAACCCAGTTCGCATAAACATCGATCAGGGACTGGCATGCACTTTTGCCCTCAGGCGTCTGCAGCGACCCAATTAACACCCGATCGGGGGCAAACAGATCGCTGATGGCGGTGCCCTCCGCGAGGAACTCAGGGTTGGAAAGGATATCAAAGCGGATACCAGGTTTTGAGTTGGCCTCGAGAATTGTGCGCATAGACTCCGCCGTGCGCATGGGCACCGTAGACTTTTCGACGACAATTTTGGAAGCATTCGCAACGGCGGCGATGCGACGTGTGGCGGATTCGACATAACTGGATAACGTTACGGAAATGAATCAGTAAAATGACATTGATATATGTTCTGTTTGATGCTAGGCCCTCAAAGGGTGCCTGTTTTTTCTCGCGCTGAAGTTGGACTTCCTGGAGACTGACGCGCGAGGGAAGAACAGAAAAAAAAAATCACGCCACCGACGCGCAACGTCTTCTCGGCGCCGAAAACGAAAAAGCAACCGGAAAGGAAGGCAACACCCGTGATAACATGGAAAAAAGAGAGCAAACGCGTACTTGAGATCGGCAGCAAAGCCAGCACCAACGCCAGACTTCTTTGTAGGGGTGTTGACGCTGACGAAAATGAGGTCCGCCTCTTGGATGGCTTTGTCTACGTTGGTGGAGAAAAAGAGGTTGCGACCACGTGCTTGTTTGACGACGTCGTCAAGGCCTGGTTCATAGATGGGTAGGGCGTAGCTGGGGCTATTCCAAGCATCGATCCGAGACTGGTTGAGGTCAACGATTGTGACTTGGACGTTTGGGCACTTGAGTGCGATGACAGAGCAAGTCGGGCCACCTGAAAAAAAATGAGAAATGAGCGAGATGCCGTGGGACCGCGGTCATGTGGAGAGACTGACCGACGTAACCGGCACCGACTGCAACAAATGGTCAGAACGTTTGCAAGGAGAGGAGAAGGAGTACGAACTGCAGCATATTTTTTTGACGCGAACTTGGGCCATTAGGAAAGGTTTGGTGGGGGTGAACTTGATGAGTGAAGAACGTCGTTGAGGGTCAAATAGGGCCAACTACGTGAACGGCCCAAGGGTGATCTCACTTTCCCAAAATGAATAAAAGAACCGGCACTTTATCATCGTTTTTACGTACAACCTCAGACGCGTGTAAACGCCGTGCTTAATTACAAGTACATTGTACGACACAGATCGCCTCTGAACCACATCCGTTCTGAACACGCAACTTAGATGTAAACCAGCAGGGACAGGATTCCTGCAAACAGAATCAATCTCTGCTGAGATTCCTTTTCTCCTCTTCCATCGGCCCACTCCCCGCCCGGCCTGTAAACCAATCGAAGCGATGTCCTAGCATCCCAAACTCACCACGTTCCAGCTGTCCTACTGTGCGTCCCAGCTCGCTAAACATTCGGATAAGCGAACTCTCCGCTACGGCTGCCACCCACAATGGTCCTGAGAGCACATAACGTGTGTCCCCTCGCGTACGCGCGGCATCGCGCAGCAAGTGTCGATACAAGTCATGCATCACATTAGCCAGTATCAGCGCCACCACTGCGCGCGCGCCGAGCAAGGCAAGGTAGCGTTTTCCCAGTAGAACGCCCGTGGCAATGGTCGCCACGGAGACGAGGAGCAATTCGGCGCTATTGGGCGCACGGTCGATGTATGACAACTCTGGATACATTTTGATCAGGGCGCCGTCGCCCTTTGCCCACATGTAGAAGCGCCAATACGACCGTTTGCCTCCGTTCCAGTATGGATGCGTGACCCTGACATCGGGAGCAGCTCGGAAGCCTTCCTTGGCTCGAGAGCGTTTTTGTCGACAAAAGTCGATGTCTTCCCCACCGCCAGTCTTTGGGAAGCGTAGATCAAAGCGGACGCCGTCAGACACGTTACGCCGTGCGATCAGGTTTGCCGTGACACCCCACGGAATGTCCTCGTCCATTTTGGATGCGATGTCCCAGAAATATGTTACCCCCGCAAGGTGGACCGCGCTCGTGAAGATGCTGGTGGCTTGGGGGAGAATACTGTTCCCAACGAAGCCGGCTGCATCCGGGTGCGCACGAATCGCCTTCTCGGTCTGCACAAGTAGATCTGGGGCGGGAAGCACGTCATCGTCGAGGAAATGCGCCCATTCGCCTGCAGACTCATCCAGTCCGCGATTGCGGGAGGCAGACGCACCCACACTTGTATTGTTAACGCGAATGCGGACGTCTGCACGGTGCTCATGCCGATACTGCAGGGTGCTGACACCAGCCGCATCGGGATTGTCAATGATGATTATCCACATGATAGTGCACGTGGGGGATGGCTGGAGCTGGAGAATTGGCTCCAGGAAGGACATGTCAACGCGGTAGCTGGGGATAATGACGTCGAGAGCTAGCTCCTTCTGGACTGAGGGCCGCGGAGAGGTGGTAGAGAGCCAGGTTTCGACACGGGAGCACGACTCCTCGAGAACCTTAAACGTCCAGTCAACGGCACGCTGTTTTGTGTATCGAGCATCGCCGCTACCGCCCAGGTTGTTGCGGATTCGAGAGTGAAACATAACCGCACAACCCCAGCGGCGATACAGCTGGTACAGGTAAGGATCCCCGTCCTGGTTGATGAAGCAGTCCGGTATGACATCGCCATCAAATATGTTGAGGTGCCTCCGATGTAGAATTGGGAACGTTGGCATTCCTGGAAACGATACGTCGGTGAAGGCGACACAGCCAAAGTTGGACGGGACGCCTTCACGTTTTGCGAGTGATTGGAATTCTACGACCGCATCACGCATCCAGCCTTCGTCGAGCAGCTCAACATCGTCGCCCATGAGGATGTAGTAGTCGCAGCCCCCCTCCCACGCGTGCCGCGCGCTAGCCTTCCATAGTTTGCAGACGTGCCCCTTGGGAAATGTGTACGAGTGTACGATTATATCACAAAACCCTTCGGAAACAAGAACATCGCAGGCCTCCCTGCCATCCGGGGCCAACAATGGATCATCGTCGTCGATGGCGAGATAGACGCGAAGATGAAATTGAGTTGCGCCGACCTCGTTCCTATCGCGCCAGGTTGTGCGGAATAACGATTGCGTAAACGTTCTGATGCGCGCTAGGCAGTCCCTCTGGTCTGCAGTACCCCTAGACGTGATGGGGAGAAGTATGGCGAAGACGATGGATTCTTTGCGGAATTCGACGAGTCGGCTACGTTGCAGGTTCTCGAGGAGAGCCTTGCGCGCAGAGGCATCGGTGGTCTGTCTGGTCTCGAGCTCGAGCTCCTCCCGGATCCACTTTGTTGTGAGGACGACGCCTTCCTCTAGCGTCACCCGTGGAGACCAACCAAGGATGGATTTGACAAGGGTGTTGTCCGAGTTCCTGGAGCCCACACCAGTAGGTTTTGAGGCATCGAATCGGAACTCAACAGCAGACGTAGACAACCCGACAGCATCGACGGCGAGGCGAGCCAAGTCAAAAATGGTGATTGGATGGTCGGAGCCGATGTTCACCGGGTCACGATGGTCTGAGTTGAGGAGGAGAAGGATAGCATTGATCGCATCATCTATGAAAAGAAAGCTGCGGCGTTGTTTCCCATCGCCCCAGATTTCTATGATTGCTGGGGAGGCGCCAAGCGACTTTGCGGCCAAAGCCTTTCGGATGAGGGCTGCAGGGGCCTTCTCGCGTCCGTTATCCCAAGCACCCCTCGGCCCGTACACGTTGTGAAACCGTGCAATACGAATATCGAGGACGGATTTGTACTGATCGAGGATACTTTCAGAGTGGAGCTTTTCGAGACCGTAAAGGCCTTGAGAACTGGGTGGCGTATACTTCCACACATCACCCTCCGAGAGAGAGACGTCCTGCGAAGTGTCGTTCTGGAGCTGCTCTGGATAGACGCAGGCAGAAGATGCATAAAACAGGCTCCTCACGCCCGCCGAGACGGACGCAGATAGGATGTTCTGCGTCATGAGTTGGTTCGCCTTGTAGATCGCGAAACCATTGGCGGCGTGGATGGTGCCCATTCCACCCATGGCGGCAGCAAAATGGAAGACGGTATGTGCACCGCGCACCGCGCGCTCACAAACGGCAACATCGCAAAGGTTTCCGATGATCCGTTCGTGGCATATGGGTGTATCGAAGGACGAATGGCCGACAATATCAACGATCCGAACGTGATGGCCAGTATGGTAAAGGTGGTGAGCAAGATGAGAACCCTGATTACAGTCCGTCAACATGAAATCGTGGGGATATCGTTGGGATACTGAAAAGCTTACAATAAAGCCGTTGCCTCCAGTGACAACGAAGATTTTGGAGTCGGTTTGCATTTCGGAAGGACAACGGAAAACGTCGATATGGAGGGCACATCAGCTTTAAGCTAAACTAGTTGGGTTGAATACTAGCGCACGATTACCACTCAAGCCCATAGCCACTCGTCATTGTCGGGCTAGTCATGCTCTAGACCGTCAGATGATGCCAAGAGGCACCACCATATGACATTGGGGAGGCCTCAATGGGGAGAGGCACCCTAGGCAGGTGTTGGGGATAGCAGGATACTTCCGACTCCGAACCCAAGTACAGACGATGCCGCTGTCCCCCTTCCTGATGAAGACGCCGCCAACCATCACGAGAAACGCCGCATCTCCTATACAGCGCGGCGGTATGACCGACGCTGAAGGGGATGTTGACGACCTCGTCTGTCCAGCGCAGCAGGTCGCAGTGTTGCTGCGGAAGGTGGGGCGACGCGGGCGCAGAGTCCTGTGAGCTGCGGATATGTTGCGCCGGAACGGAACTAAGATGTTATGGTGGGTGCTGGAGGTGTGGGGCTCCCATCTAGGCAAGGTTCAATCGATAAGGGGAGGAGGTCTGAACTTGGGGGAGTAGCTCCACGCCCCAGAGCCGCAAACCAAGTCAGGCCATCTCTGTCACGTACAACCAAGACCAAGTTCAACGTTCTTGGATACTATGGTCAGTCCGTCGACTGCCTTGAGGTCTATCTGAACACGCATTGACATATGTGAGCTTAGGCGACCACATTGGAGGGACGGTTCATCTTCACACCCACCCAAGATTGGTTTACATTCAACATCGATAGATGGAAGTCCTTATTCCCCCTCATCGAGTCTAAGGCGCCACGGGTGCTGGAGATAGGGTCGTGGGAGGGTCGTTCGGCCGTTTTTCTCCTTACTGAGCTCTGCAAGACAGAGGGAGAGATCGTCTGCATCGATCACTTCGACCTCATGCGAACGCAGGCAGGACGAGACCGTTACTCCAAGGTCAAACACAACTTGGCACTTGCAGGCGGTCGCGCGAGCATCAAGGACAAGTTCAGTGTCCCTGCTTTGATGGAGGTACTCATCGAAGAAATGTCGGCTGCCGAGCCGGGGTTTGACTGGATCTACGTTGACGGCTCGCACGAAGCCGACGACACATTCCTGGACGGGGAACTTGCGTGGCGCCTCGCTCGGAAGGGCGCCGTGGTCATTTTCGACGATCACGGATGGGATACCCAGCCTAAGGACAGCCGCCACCATCCAAAGCGAGGGATCGATGCCTTCCTCGTCCTCCACGAAGGCGAATACCAAAGGCTGTCTGGAGAGGGAGAATACCAGATGATCCTCCAGAAAACGTCGGACATGCGTATTGGCTTCCTAGTTGGGGACGCGGTCAGCGAAGGTCTCGAGCGGGCACTCGGATACGGGGCAAACGTGGCATATTCTGTGGACGAGTCGTATGTCACCCCTCTTGTCGCCTCCATCCACAGCCTTCTGTCCGTTTCCACGGGGAGAATCACCATCTACGTCGTTAATTGTGGGCTATCGGAAGAAAGCAGGCGGGCGATCGTCAATATTGTCCCATCTGGCAAAGAAGATATGACGCTCACTTTCCTCGATCTTCCTGCGGATAGTCTCGCGAAGGAGAAAGGTGCAACGTGGGCAAGGATCGACCTCATTTCCTTCATACCTGCCGAGCGGGTCCTCTACCTAGACGCCGACACCCTCATTCTCAAAGATATTCAGGAGTTGTGGAAGACTGACCTGGGCGGCAAGGCGCTCGGCGCTGCCGTAGATGTAGGACACCCCCAAGGGTACGAGGCGATAGGCCGGGGAGTCTATTTCAACGCTGGAGTCCTGCTCATGGATCTTGCCAAAATACGGTGTCGCCTGCCACAGCTAAAGCACCTCGCGAGGGGCGGCGTACAGCGCGGGAAGTTCGAGGACCAGGACGTCTTGAACGAGCATTTCCGAGGAGAATGGCACGAGCTCCCCTTGACGTGGAATGCCCAAGGACTCGGGACTTATGCGGATGGGCTTGGTGCGGATCGCGCGCTCATCGCGGTGCAGCTAGAAGAGATGAAGGCCAATCCTGCGCTTGTCCACTTCACGGGGCCAACCAATCCGGACGTCGAGATAGTCCTGAATCCCTGGGTCCAGCCATATACAGCAAAACCGTGGGGATATGCAGGGGCACCAGGACATCCGTTTAGTTCCGCGTGGTGGGCAAGGCTGGAAAGGGTACCTGGATGGGAAAACTACAAGTCACACGTATTCGAAAAGTACAAGAAGAGGGAGACGGAAAAGGCGATGGAAAGAGTCAAAGGAAATTTCAAAAATGTCTTGGCCGTAGCGTGACGAGAGCGCGTCAGGTCTTACGGCACCAACGATTGGCGTGTAGAGATTTCACGATAACATACAACACGGGATTACGTCGATACAGAAAGTACAACGTATCGTACCACAACAAAATCAGAGCTGTGACTACCCTATGTATTAGAGATTGTAGATCATACCAATTGCGGTTGACTATCATCGAGTCGATATGATGTATATCCATCCCGAGTTATATACCCCGATCCTACTGATCACTCACTGTGTGCGCGCAAGGCGTGAACGACTCTCCGCATCGGTGAGCCCAAGTTAACCACTGATGAGAGTCTAACGGGCGTCTACACAGGTGGGCCTATTACCAAGACCTCTGGTCCTGCCCTCTGATGGGCGGTCCCAGATACGTCGCCGTCGCCGTCGGTGAATCCAGTAAAGTGGCTGTAATCCTTTGGTTCGTCGTAGTCCTTCCGGATATGGACCTCCAAATTCTTTGTCGCAGTTGAGTCAAGCATTTGATCTGATCTCCCGGAACGGGGGCTCCTCAAGTCACTCATCGGGAAGCTGTTTTGGGTACGCTCAAATGCAGTGGGTCCGTACACCGTCGTTCGCAGGCTGAGTGTGATCCGACAAACCATGACCGTGTTGACACTGAAGGATGAAATCATGAGTCAGTAATCTGACGGCATTGTCAAGTGATCTTAGCCCACGGACCAGGAAGAAGGGCTTGATGCGATGAACCGAATCGTGATGAGCTACTACCGTGGCGAAGTAAACAACATAGAACGTACATAGCAGCCATGGCGCGGAGGCCAGTTGGCGCATGCAAAATCATGACAACCCACATCAGGTTCATCGAAAAGATGCAGCTAATATAGATCAGCTTTGGTTGGCTCCAGACAAGCGATACTCACCCAAAGTAGAAGGCGCCATCACGCACCAAACTACCAATCAGACCTGACTTCCCTGCCGCGGCGCTTGAAAGGCCTTGATGCCTCCAATGCATATAAACCGTCCGCGCCATCGTGAGGAAGAAGACCAGAGAAGCGTATCCAAGCTCCCAAGAGACATACATGACCGATAGATGACCACTAAAAAGGGGAACATGTTAACTAAGACGGGTGAGTGAAAGGTCAACATCGACGCACATTCGTCTAGGCGGGAGATAAACGCAAACTAGACGTCAGAACTCAGTAAAGCTTCTGGCGCAGCCCGATCAGAGCACGGACTTACAGTGGAACTCATAGTTATCTAGAGGGTCGGGAGCAGCTGAGGCATTAGTGCCTGTTAGCGACTGCGTCCGGATCCCCAGAACGCGGGACTCACGTCTGCCACCTCTGACAGTATACTGCCAGAGACCGGCGATAGTTTGAAAAAGCAAACTCGCAGATAGGCCATAGAGAATGACCTTATTGCGGTTGTAGATCGCGTACACACTACGCAACACGGTGCATAAGCCCCAAAAGTAGAAAATGGTGCGTGAGAGGTGGCTCGCCTTACCGGATAAGCATGAGTATTCCAGGAAACAACGTTAGAGGCATCGTGATTCCGAGAGGGAGGAAGTACATCCAATGTCCACAACTTAAAGAGGGCAAGGGGAAGGACATGGGGTTTCGGGACGTATTAGGGTCAGAGAGAAGTGACGTCCTGTCTGAGATAGTCAAAAACTGCGCACCGAGAACGCGTCATCCCTGTTGAAAAATAGCCTACGGAGCGACAGTCGATGAAAGGATATAGTACATGAAGTAGTTGACAACATACCGTATGCCACAACGCTCACAGCAAGGAGCGCATAGTACCTTACCTGGGCAGCCGTGATCAGGATCAACGCAAACTAGGGATTCTATGAATGGCGATTGTACCAGAATGAACAAGTAAAGGGCTAGACGATGGGGAGGGTTAGGTGTTGTTAGGAGTGCAACTAACATGCCATGAAAGCTACGTACGAAACGTTTTCTTCTTCTTCCACACAGTTTGAACCTGCGATTGGGTAGTAAGGAATCAGCATTGAGGAAAGCCCAGGACTCAGGGAAATGCTCCAGACCTCGTCGGGAAGGGTCAAGAGATGATCGTACAGCAGCATTGTGTACGCTCCGAGGAAGACGTACTGGGGAATGGGGGTGTCAACGATGATGTAGCGTTCAGATGGCTGCACTGCGGGACTTGTCCTACCTTCCCGATCCGGCTGTGGCAATGAAGTAAGGGAAGGAAATCAGCATAACATGGTTGTTGAGGACGATAAGGGGGAGATAAACAGACATTTGAGTCAAAGTCTCGAGTTGGGAAGACAAAGAGGGCTGCGGAGCGAGTGACATGGCGGAACAATGGACCGCAGGTCGTGAAGGCTTGCCCGAGTACCGAGATTAGGGCACTAATGGCCTCTGCAGGATTTCCGGAGAAGGCCTGCGTGGGTCCAACGGAAACGGACAATACAATATCGTGACAGAGATGGGGAAGGGGATTGGGACGATGAGTAAGGGGAGATGAAATGGGTAACTGTACTTTATAGCATGCGAGTCATCTGTGCTGTGTAGGCGCTTCTACGGTGATGCCCAGACGTCAGTTAAGGAAAACGCTTGCGGACTGGTACATAAAGAGGAATCATCTGTAAATCGGAATCACCGATTCAGGAAGTTTCTCTGAGGTCACGTCACGGCCACTTGAACAAGGTTAAGCCTAGGACGAACCAAGTAGATTGAATATCCAATACAACACCACTCGTTGTATGACATGTCGTGTTTGATCTGGAATTGATATCCGCCCAGTGAAGGTTACCTCTCACTCCTTGTTGGCTGCAAGTGAGAAGTAGAACAGCGCCCCGCGTCCGTTGGGAAACCGATTTGCCAAGAATTTCTTGTCACTTTTGGACGTCCGCGGAGATGCAGAGACGGTACCTATACGTGATATCTATTGCCACAATGGTCCACACCTCTGGTTGATTTGCCAACTTGCAAGTTCACTGGCAAATATATGGGCGACGACCGTGTTCTATAATAGACCAGGTCGTTGTGCTTTCTTTCTTCTTTGACGGGATGAGTTCAGAAGATTAAATCGATTAAATTTCGGTGATGAATAAGAAAAAAAAAAGAGCTGATTAAGGAAGTGAGAATATTTGGCTGATACTGTAGCACTTGAGAGCGCTGGCGCTGGAAACCATGGTCAAGAGTCCCAAACAAGGTGGTCGAATGGGGTTTGTCGTTTGGTTTGTCTGATGATTCGTTTCCTCTTCAATGCACTTCTCTTGGCAAAACTACCGCTCTATCACGACCGACATAGCTCTGGTGCTGAACTCGGAATACTTTCGCCATGGGGTTTGTTTGCCTCATATCTGGTTCCCCTGTGTCAGCATTTTGGCAGTATTGTTCGGCTCCGCGGGGTTCTTTACAAATGGATGAGACCAAGATCTCCTCAGGTTACAGCAATCTGCTAACGAACTGTCTGTTGGCGGGCAGACTTGATATACCCACGCAGTACCCCCACCCCCTCCGTCAGCTTGGCATGATTCAGTTTTTGTGCGGCAAAACCGGAGATAAACTGCGGAAAATTGTTTATTATTGTAAATTTTATCTGGACTTGATGTTTTTCAAGGAGGGAAGACCAATACATCCCGATTTATTCACAATTTTTATGTCATAGGGGACAAAGTTTTACCTTTAAGTTACAGTTTATTCACCATTACCAGACATGTTGCTAGCCAACCAGTAGCCAACCCCCAGGCACGTGACGCGCCGCAATATATTTTGCATCATCAAAACCCGAACGTGCTATCGTCCACTACGGAAAATGATCAAGGCCAACTCGAAAATCGTCTAATAACTGATATTTGGAGTAAGTGAATTCAGTGGTCTTTACTTTTGGGCGTTCTGCCCCGCCAAGCCCTATTTTTGCTCACAACTATGTCCGGGATCAGTGACTGCCCTGACAGGCCTGATACCCAAGAAAGGAAGAATGCCGTCCGTTTCCCACTGTAACTTAGTCTCTATCTCAGCCACCAAGGGAAAATTGATCGTGTACACTCATTCTGATGATTATCAAATCAGACTTCGTCTGCATGGGATGATCCCATCCCTTCGCTTTTGAGTTCTGATGGATGGATTTGCACGTTGAGCGCGTTTGGACTTGTCTGCTGGCTAGGCGCCTCTCAAAATACTATTGACTAATAGCGGAGGAATGCATGGGACCGTCGTTGGTCACCGTCCGCGGAACACGGCCGAAGACAATACATGTACTGGTACTGGCACCGGGGGATTCTTTTCTTGTTCAACACATGGGTCAAACTCCTGCGCCTTCTTTGAATCTAACCTAAGTGGGTGACCAGGAGCCGCTCAAACGCCCCCCTGCCAGCGCCCCCATGGCTCCCACGCGAAGAAAATATCAATCGCGAGGGCAGCTATGTAGTGTTGAGCGCTGAGCTACTGTCGCTTTGATGTCCGAGGAACAGTACACAGCATGGCATATGTCAAGATAACTTAAGTTAGGGAGGTTAACACCATTTACTCAACCGACAATCGTTGATTGACACCCATGACAGATCTTTCAATGATCTCGCTCGTCCGATCAGTCTCGTGGTCAAGTTCGGCGCTCACTTTTCCTCGCGCCAGCTCATGATTTTGCGTCCTTCCACCCACGCGGCTGGGTATGCACCGTGAACTGTATGAGCGCGACCGACTATGGTGAAATCATCATCTATCACATCAATCACAGGTTGCGGGGTGGTGTGGCAAGGATGGCGATGTCTCGGGCCCGCTTCTCTCGTAGGAATTCCATACGGAACGCCCATCTACTACTCAGTACCGCTCAGCATGATGGTGACCCTATCGTCCTACCTGCGGGCTCTCATTTGATTCCAAGCTTCCCCGGCGCCGCCGGACATCTGTGACCCCTGGATACCACTTCATGGGCGCAAGTTCCTCTCCACCCCCACCAAAGGTCCCAAGTACCCCGTCCACACGTGGCGTGCTGTCCCTTTCCTTTATCTCGCGTCCTTTGTCCTGCTTCGTTCGGGTTGTGTGGACGTCCGTGATTCCCGCCAAAGAACTCTAGGAGCCCGTTGTCACGCACCCTTTGTCCGCAGTTGCACGTTCTGGGAAGCCGGAGCACCACATGCAATTAGATTCTCCCGCGAGCTTATCGTTCACATCACTAGATATAATCGGCCCGCTGTTGCCGCGCAACATGGGAAGCCCAGAGTTCCGAGAAGTGTCCGCATATGCTAGGTTAGGTTAGGAAACCATATTCAGCTGAAAAGCCCCCGAGGACACTTCATTGGATTTATGATGGGTTCACAGGCTATGTTCTAAGGCATCATAAATAATATTTGTACAGGCTGAAGTACAGTGCCGTAGGCCAGCGACCGAGCAAGGTGATCGAGCCATGCTGTTAGCACGGAGCTGAAGCTTGTGGATATTTGTACAGCAGCTAGATCATAACCAATGACATTATCTCCGTCGAGTGAAGCATTTACAGTGTAAACTCGAATCGGGGATGACGGTCTCCGAGCCGCCTCCGCTCTTCAGGGGAGTCCCACCCCCCACGCCCAAGACCCTGCCCATGCGTCTGTAGGTATTTCTCCACCCGCTCGCGCTTTTTCGCATTACAGACGCGGAAGTAGGCGATAATAACCACGGATGAAGCAGCCGTTCCAAGGGAGACAGCCAGGTTGATAGAGGTCGCCTTGTGGAACCGCGGAGGGTCAGTAAAGAACCAGGGGGACACGATCCCACCGATGTTAGTCGCCACGAAGGCGATGGCAACCGCAGTCGCGCGGCGGTAATGCGGTTGTACGTTATTCGCAAGCCACGTGGAGAGGCAGGGAGCGCTGCCATAACTGCCTATGATCTCCAAATACAGTGCGCCGTAGTCTGTACTTTTCTTTTTTGAGCCTGGATACGTGAACAGATAACCGTCGCTTCAGAGATTGAAAATGGAAGATCGAACGGAACAGCGCACCGAGGAACATGGAGTAACCTATCGCAGCTAAAAGTGGACAGACTATAGCCATCACCCCACGATTCTTGTACTTATCGCAGAAATAGGCGCAAACAATGCTGAAAACGAAGGAGCAAGCGAACGGAGGTACCTAGTAATGACGTTTGAACGCCATGTAGCCTCTTGGCAGATTAAATAAGCGTACCGTTAGTAGCTGTGTGCGGCTAGGGGAATGTCCGAGCCCGGAAACGATAGTGGGTGTACTACAACATAAAAGTCAGTCCATGTGACTAATTGGTAAGGAAGGGGGGAGTCAATACAAGTTAGCAAGACCGTAGACCTGTAAAATACATGATTTGTATTCATGATTATTTGCGCGGGAGGATGCAGAGCTAGCTCACCGTTAAGCCATTGAAGAACAAGGGAATTGCGAGCATAAGAACGTGGGGTGCATCCGTGAATGCGCTGGCGACTTCATTCCAACTGAATACCTCCTTGTATTTGCCGTCGGTGTCAGCGTCACCACTCCAATCATCGGCAAGGTCTCGGCAATATGCCTCGCGCTCCTCGTCGGTGAGAAATTTGATGTCTCTAGGTGAAGTGGGGACGAAATAGCAAGCAAGAAGTCCAAAAGCAATGGTGACGACTCCCTCCTGAATGAAGGTGCCGATGATATGTGGAAATACGACGAAATGAAAAGGATACGGACGACAATAAAGATCCATTGCCAGCCAGCGATTCCATGCTTGTCATCTAGATTCTGAATGCCGAAGGCCAGAAGGCCAGAGAAGGCGCCGGCAAGAGAGGTGACGCTGAACATCATGGCGAAGCGTAGCTGCATGGCATGGCGTTTGTAAAAGCTGGTGAGGAGGAGGACGATACCAGGGAAGAGGCCACCTGAGGAAGCACGGCATCAGTATTGGGGAAGGTCCATGCTAGTGGGTAATACCTTCAAGGGCGCCGAGGAAGAACCGGCACACGAGAAGTCCGTGATATGAATGTACGGCGCCTAATCCGTGGGGTGAGCACTACTAAGGAGGGCGGGACCGGCGGAAAATGGCTACCCTGGCATGCACAGACTACTCCCCAGAGGACGACCATAACGGGAAGGGTGATGTTGGCACCGATGCGCTTCATGAGTAAGTTCATGGGAAGTTCCATAAGAATGTACGGGACACTTTTTGGTAATCAGTCAAGAAACACCAGGGAAGGCGGTGATTTTCTACTAAGTAATAGACAATGCAGTTGAGAACTGATTTGGCGTCATGTTGAGGCTTTTCGTGAGTCCGGCTACTCGAGCATTACCGATATTCCTTTTGGGCTTTGTCAGAAAGACAGATGGATCACTACATAGACACGTACGATCTATCCTGCAAGGGTTTAATCATTGAGGAAGCCCCCAGAGGCGCAGCAGTAGTGCGCTCACCAAGAATGACAAGAGATCTGTACGAGAGACGAGCACTTAGCGGTAGAAGGTGAGACGAGTGGAAGAAAGGACACACAAAACATGGCAACAATAGGAATGAGGTAGAAATCTATCTTGAGAGTCGCTCTCTCGAGGACTTTCGCGTTCGCAACCTTGTTCTGCTCGGGATCATCCCCACCCAGGCTCGGGATGATATCAGAGGTATTCTCCTTGTTAGGGGAAGGAGAACGTCCGGACTCGATCGAGGTAGCCATGAGAAATGACCAGAGAAGAGGAGTCGGGAGGGTATGGTATCATATCGCACCCAACCAACTTTAATACTATTCACCCATAGCCAACCTCAGGTTCGCCCCAGATCCCATGCCTCGGATGACAGACGACGGAGGTAGTAGAGCGGGGGTGGGACCCCTGATACCACACCAAAATTATCTCTATATCTGTCTCCGGATGATAACCTTAATCGAGTGTATCGTTCAAGCGATAGCTGGCGTCAACGTTATTCAATTGCTGCTGTTGGCGTTCCATCTGGGATAGAATTTGAAGAAAGTATCGAGTCTCCGCCATGTCTTTTTTGGATCAGGTAGTGATCTAGTGATCAGGTACCCCACTGGCACCTCCGAGTCCGTCCGCAAGTTTACCCACGGATCTGCCCATTTTGTCAACTATATGAACCGAACCGTATGGACGCCATGGGTTGACCCTGCCTTCACACCTCCAACTGAATAGAATAGAACACCATCAGATCCTACTCTCATCAGATCACCACACCATGACGCTGGATCCATACACCGACCTGGCAGCTCAGGAACAGGGATCTCCCTCTCCTCTCAACCACTACCCCGAATACCTTCGTCGCAGGAACAAACTGGCAGTGGTAAACATCACCCCAGATCGGTATCGTATCACGCATCTTTTTTGGTCCATGGAAAATCTGGCGCCCGTCTATAAGCATTTGGTAGCACAGTTTCCTTGGAATTGCACTGCGTCTTCACCTCACGGCATAATTGCTTAGTAATTCGCCTGCCGTACTACTTCGGGAGCAATCGGGGGACGAATCGTTTGCAAAAATGGCCCCGACCACCTTTCGCAGAAATCATCGGTTGTCTTACCTCAGCTCAGCTCCGAGTCCCTCCTCACACCGTCACGGACCGTACATGTGATATTACCCACGAATGCTTGAGACAGCGCTTGGGTCCAACACGCTAGATTATTATTGCCAGTGGAAGGTTTATGCGTCATGCGTGACTCTTTCAGAAGCAGAGGGTTCCATGCCGCGGGCACATGCGTCAGGATGACCGCGGTGCTTCGTCTCGGGCTTCGTCTCGACAAACGCCATGATATCCCCGCCATTCGTCGCGCCTAGCTAGCGAGGCCTCATCCGCATTTATCAGCTTGGGTGGCTTCCATATGGGGTGCCCACCGGATAACTTGGACACATGGCCCAAACTTCTTCGCTGGGTCCTAGGGACACACCTATCGCGTCATGGGCAAGGGGTACAGCAGAAATTCTCTCCAAGTGGGCACGGGCTGACGGATGGCCCTGCCAGAATCGGGAAACGATTCCTTGAAACGCTCGTCGAACCCTCAAACCCCACGGCCACGCGGCGGACGTATGACTTCGGCCGCGGTGTTGGCCGAAGTCTGTCGGCGGCTTCTGTCGGGATGCCACGCTGAAATCTTCTTCCTTGTTTCCCAGGCGTGACTGTTCGATGACACCATCAGCGCCCAACCTCCCTTAGATTTGGATGTATTCAAGGTGCACCCCCACTGCCCATGCAACCCATATTGCATGCATGTCAGCAGTTATTACCGTCATAATGCTGCGAGTTCGAGAAACGCTTGGCGTGCATCAGGAAAAGGGGTTTCATGACTCAACACGCCTTGGCAAAAGGTTAAGACGAGTTAAGACAAGAATAAGAACCATCTTGGCACGGTCTTATCACGCTGGGGTGAAAAATCAAAGCACCCTTTATTTGGGCCAAAATGAGACACTGGCAAATTATGTTTTGCTGATGTGGTGCCGCTCTCATCCAACGCACCCACACACTTGCGTGTGCGACTGACTGATGTACTCATCAGGAAACTTCTCAGTGTCTTAATGTCATTAGCGAACCTAAGGAATGGTACTCTAAGGTTTGCTAAGACGTTTAAGGAGCCAAAACGTTTCCCGATGCTAGATGGATGGTTTAATGGCGATAGCGAGGGGGATTTCCCACTGAATCGGACTCAGCCACTCTGACTCGAAGCAAGGAAGCTCCAATGGGAGATCTTCTTACGACGCTCTAACTATGTGGTCGTCTGTAGGTATTCGTCCTTGTGGTTTGTGGCACGATATGCGTCCTGGGTGAAATCGATGTGAAGACGCACCGTCTGTTCTATGTTTTAGTGGTGCCGAAAAGAGGATTGATGACCTGCAGTGAAGAGTAGATTGTGGACCTTTAACTTTAGAATTCTCGACTTGTACACATTACAGTTCTCAATCACTTCGCTAACACTGCTCCGTGTACGTCGTGCAATTTCTAGCCGAGTGAATTTAAGGCTTACTATCTGGAGCATGAGATATGACGGCCTTGCGGCCGTAGTTGACAAGAGCGATGGCAACCGCGGGTGTGATACATTCGGCTTAAACTTCTGTTGCGATAGCAATTTGTACATGATTTGGTAGTACATCCCACGCGATTTGGTACACCCGTCGTGTCTCGTCACATAGTGCGCTGCGCGTAGCAACCCCGCTGGTTGCACGGGGACGCGATGATCACGCATTCGTTCCTGCAGCCACTTCGTAGAGGTAGCTTCCAAGAAGCTTCGTCTGGAAAGCCAAATAGCTTCAACACCCACGTCCAAAAACAAAAATTGAGTATGAAAGACGTACCCCTTCGATAAAGTTGAATATGTCTAGCTTCTCGTTCGTCGAGCTGCGTCAGGTGCAGCAAGTCAGTATACTCTGTTGAGCGAGAAAAGCGGACACGCACTGCGCGCCGTCGTCCCCGCGGCCCATGGGGAGCAGTAGTACGTTCACGCCGAGAGCCTCTGCAAACGTGAGCGTCACAGGAATTGAGCCGCCTTCGCGCATATAGTCCGGTGCTTTTTTGTACACGGCCTAGTCAGGGGACAAATGAGGATAAATTTGACATTGAGTCGCAGTCAAAGTCAAAGTTACCTCTGTCGCACGATGTGCGGCCTCGTAGTTCCAGTGTTTATAGTTCTCAACCCAGGGTTTTCCTCCGTGCGTATTCTCCACCCTGATGGAGTTCTTGCTCCCAAACTTTGCGAACTCGTCGTGCAGGTATTTGATCACGAGTGGATCGACATTTTCCGGTGTCTGAGGCGGGACGAGACGGATGCTGAACTTGCCTGACACTTTGGCCGGGATGACTGTTTTGGCCCCAGCGCCGTAAAACGCGCCTTCGATGCCGTGGAGAGAGAGTGATGGGGAGCGCATGCGTCCCATCAGCGTGGACGCCTTGTCTTCCGAAATCGTAATCTTGGCACCAGCTGAAACCTCCACATCCTCGATTTGGTAATCAAGGTTCGCGTAGAGCTGCCTAGAGCGAGAGAGAGACGATCAGAAGAGACGATCAGAAGGGCCGATCAGCGGCGGTGGCACGACCGAAAGAGTGGAACAAGATACGTGCCTTTCCTCGTCGTCGGGGGGAGGCACCATCTCGTCAACTCCGGGAACGAGGATGTTGCCTTGGGGATCGACGAGCTTACTCATGAGAGCTATGAGATCGGTCATGGGTTCGTGCACCATGCGACCAAAGACGCCTGAATGGAGATCCCGGGCTGGACCGGAAATGGTCAGAATGTAGTACGAGATGCCGCGGAGTCCGTAGGTCAACGCGGGGGTGCGCGTGTTGAGCCAGTAGTTGTCAGACTACGGGAGTGTGGTGGGATAAGCAGCTGAGAGATAAAGAGGTGGTTGTGCGTACAATGCAAACTGCATCGACGCCATTGAACCAGGAGTCCTTGCCTTTCTTGACTTCGGCGAAGATGAACTCGTCAAGGCCCTCAGAGCCGGTCTCCTCCATGCCCTCGAAACAGAAGCGAAGGTTTACGGGAAGGGGCTTGTCGAGAGTATGATGCGCTTCGAGTACGTTAATCCAGCCAATGATAGGACCTTTGTCATCGGTTGAACCGCGGCCGTAGAGACGACCGGTCTTATCATCTCTGGTCAGTTGGAACGGCGGAAAGTCCCACCCATCAGACAATTGTGCCTAGCGAGAAATAGAGAATATGTATACAGAGAGGTCACTGAAGGAGACGACAGACTGGTTGCACGTCAAAGTGACCGTAAATGAGGATGGTCTTTTTGGACTTGTCGTTACCAATCCTCCCTAAAACGAGCGGGGGAAGCTTCAAGGTTTCACCCTCCATTACGTGGGTACCAAGATCAATGGTTTGGGTCTCAACACCGTATTGTTTCAGCTGTGTTTCCAAGAAAGACGCCATACGAAAAACATCATCGCGGTGAACAGGGTCTCCGGATACGCTTGTGTGAATTAACGTTAAGACTCGCCTATGCTAAGTGAAGGAGTGGATACCTCGGGATCTCGACTGAGCGAGCGAGGCGCTGGATAAAGCTGTCCTTGTTCGCGTCAACAAAGTTGAGAAATTCGCTAGGGGTTGCCATGATAAGAACGAATTGGATCAAGTACTACTGATAATAAGAGCTGGTGGGTCGATGGTTGAGGATAAGATTAGCGACGAGCATGGAGCATGCAAGACGGGTCAATCCATGATCCGGGAGTCTGTGGCGTGACTCAGCTTTTCCGCCTTTGCCTCTCACCGTCGCGACCACTGGCAAAGAACTGCGACCGTATATGCAGTATACCAATACATCCTACCATTTCTCGATGATAGACACTGTCCCGCTCCAGCCACACATCGTGAAATGCAGAAAACACGTATAGCCTCTAAAGAAGGAAGCAACCCTTTGGTATGACGTATCTATCCTTCACTCGTCTGACCCCGTCGCTCTCGTTTTCACCCAAATTAACCAGAACCTTCTCTCGAACCGTGTCCTCCCTTCCCGGACAATTCGCCAGCCCACCATCGGCCAACACCCCTGCGACCCGGTTTCTATCCTGCTCATACAGGCATGGCTTCGTTCCGGTTTCCAACATCGTTCCGGAACGCGTACCAGCATGCCGACACCCATCGTGTACTACCGTTTCACGTGTCCTCGCACAGCGAGTACGCCCTCGTATTCTACAAACCGTAAAGTCCCGGCTCGTAGATCTCCTGGTCCAGTTCATCTACCTCATACAGTATCTTCGATTCGCACTACAACGGCACATTGGTACCATGAATTTAATGACGTGCTGAGTGTCATTTGACCGGCAGCGCAAGTTGTGGCGGGCAGAAAGCACATCCGTGACTGGTGACATGACAGACGACGCAGCTTAGCTGTGCTCCGTCTAACAACGCGACAGCGGGAAGGAGACGAAGACGAAGCGAGGTTATTCCGTGTCTTTACTATCTTCAAGGAAAATCAGAGGAACGGGGTGTCAATGCATTGTTGGGGTAGTGGTAACCTGGATCGTTGCCAACCACTACTTCGATCCGCCCCGGGTTCGATTCCCGGACAATGCAAGTTTTTGTCTTCCTCGCATTCGTGACAGATTACAAATTATTCAACTCCTGTTAAAGTGTCAGGAGGGAGCTTGCGCTTTTTTTGTTAACAGTAAATTGGTCGAAATAGATCGATATCCAAGTGACGGTCATAAGGGGACCCAGAGTCAAAAGAACACAACGTTCGACGGTGCGCAATGCCCCTTCCGAGGTCCGTCATGTTGAGGTGATGTGCCCTGCTTTCCTCTGCCATTTCGATGGGCCCATGTCCTCGACTCGAGTTGCGTCTCAAGAAGGACCAGCTGCGGGCTCTAAACAGACCCCTTGAATATATTCTGTCAGTTCGTCGTACACCTTGTTTGTTTGTTGCGGGTACATGCATCGTACACGTTTCTTTACTGTAATAGTAATTTCCTATGAGTGTCCTTTTTTCGCTTTGATCAGTCCCATCATGATATCGAAACTATTCCCATCGGGCTGTAGATCGATGTACCCGTCGTCTATGCCATGCCGCGCACTCATACCCCATCCTGTTCGTTCGGGGATTGTGCGCAGCAATCCGTGGTCATGAGTAATCCCCACGATGCGGACAGGAATGGGTGGATCAACCGTCGTCAGAGTCACGAGTTGGTCACTGTATGGGATGGATGAAAAAAGTCGCTTTAATCCAGCGATTTAATACATAGAGATAGGACAGGATACGTACGAATGCATCCACGCGTCAAGATAGTCCTCCTCGAAGGGCGCCCAACTGCCTTGTCCAGCGACAAATGCATTCCACAGACGTTCGAATTCAGTTAGGATGAGCGCCAGCATAGTCTCCGCATCGAGCCGTTCTCCCGGCCTGGAGAGTAAGGAAAGCGCCGTCACGGGCGCAGGGGTGCACACGTTGATGCCGCACCCTTTCCCAGCGCACGAAAAAGATAATTAAAAAAAAATATTTAAACCTTTTGTTAGCATTCTGACAGGAACGCGCGCAAAGAACATGCGCGGTGCATGACACAACGTACCGACAACGATGTGTACGTTCCCATCCGAGAAGCTCGTATTGACCAGTATACCGCCGACCTTCTTCCTCTCGCTGCCCGCCGCCCCCGAGGACGAGGGCAGGTCGATGTACACGTCGTTAGGCCACTTGAGCCGCACGCGTGCACCCGCCTCGGCGCCCAGCGCGCGCTCGTCGCGGCACGCGCGGACGATGGCCAGTGCGGCAAGATACTGCACGAAGACGATGCTGTGCGTGGGGAGCGCCGGCGCGCGCAATGCTGCGCGGACGAGGAAGGAGAATTGCAGGCACCCCGGTGGCGAGAGCCACGGATTGGAGCCGCGTCCGCGCCCTGAGAGTTGGCATGTGGCGAGGGAGAAGATTGGCGTAGGGACCGAGGCCAGGAACTGCGGGTTCCTGTGCATTTTTTTAATTTTGATTTTTTTGGGAGGGAACAGTTAGTTTGTGGCGACAGGGACCGTGACGGGGGAGGGTGTATGGTTGTGGCGGACGGGAATGGAGGGGACGTACCTGTCGAACATCGTCTGTGTGCTTGTCACCGCTTCGCCATAGAACAGAGCTTCGCCCATTCCCCAGTTGTCCGCGTCACTCACATTGTCCCCTCGAACCGAGGCGAGGACTTCGAAATATTTCCTGGCGTCAAATTGTGGCATGAGCTCCCGTACGGGAGGGACATCCGGAGGAAGGACGACGACGATGCGCGGTGCATCCGTCGCCGCCGCCGCCGCATGCGATGATGATATGTCTGCGGCGGATACCCCCCTCGCCTCTGCCATCAGGCGCGCGGCGTCCTCGAGAGTAGCAACCTTGTGAAAGTGAAACGTGTCGACGGTGTCGTTGATCACCCCGAGCACGGAATCGCCTGACGACTCTGCAGTGGTGTTCGGTAGGCCTAGTCCTCGGAGAATTGTCTCTGCAATACGTCCCCTTCCAGGTGGGTGCAACAAGAACTGGGGGAGGGGACGTCTTGGGATGGGGGTTACTGTCGGCCCGAGTGACCCGTCGGGGATCGTCTCCGGTGGTACCGACAGCTCAAGAGACGTCAATGCATATCGGAGGAGAGCTAGCACGCTTGAGGTGTCCTCGATGCCGTCGAGATGGGGCGAGACGTCCCAGAATGCCGCATGTCCGAATCCGATGGGCACCTGGATGCCTGCGACCGCACCATTAGCCTCTTCCCAATGCCCATGGACGATTTGATTATCGGACGCGATACGCGTTAGCTCAAATGAAACACCAGCTGGCCGAAGACCTGAAAGAGATGTGCCCGTCCGCAGGAGTATAGATGAGGGTGGTGAATGGGCCGACACGTCTTGAGGGGACTCGGGGACTATAGCCGTGCTCAACCTGGCATCCCACAGATCGAAGCGATCTCGTCCTGGGCGGTGAGGGAGACAGGAGACACCAAACCCAATGCCAAGTACACGCCCTCCAGCGGTGACATAGTCCTGGATGGCTTCATGGGCCGATCTAGGTAGTGAGAGGGGTGCAGGAGAATTGTCGGATGAAAGAACGAGAAGTGCGCAAGATGCAGTCCATGGTTGCGTGGCTAAGGACCCAGGAACGATGGATTGAACAGTGTAGAAGGGTGACAAAACGGAACGTAAGGCATTGGACAATTGTGGGGATGCCGAGGAAGCGTATATTAGGACGTTCATGGTCGTCAGCAAGTCGGTAGTTCAATGTTGCGTGTCAACGTAATGTCAACCACATCTGTAGCTCTACACCTTCACCTAGTCGTCAGTATGTCGACAATTGGGACGACGGTGATGTATATGGGGACACACAATTAAAAAATAAGCTCTGGTCGAAAGCTTGGCAATAAAGGATACATCTACCGTCGACGGGGGTCGAACCCGCAACCCCCACCTGCCTCACTGGGAAATAACCCATAAACGTAGGAAGGTGATGCGCTGCCATTGCGCCACGACGGCATAACAATAATTCTCTTGTAACATTATCTAGTTGTGAGAGGCGTATCGAGAGTACAAACAGCATTACTACAAGAGAAATGTTCAAAACAGCTCAACAACCTTTTTAAACAGTGTTCTGCCCTCACGATCTGCTATTCAAAACATACACGACTGTAAGCATCTATTTAGTTATGATCTTCAACCAGGCTCTTGCTCGCATTAAGATCACTCTCCACCATTTCCTTAACGAGCGAATCAAAATCGACGTTGCGCTTCCAACCAAGTAAACTCTCAGCTTTGGTTGGCCTTCCCAGGAGTTGTCTAGGTACAAGTCGCATTGAGTTCAACGTGGAACAATGAAAAAGATCCTTGACGCTTACTCGACTTCGGCCGGACGGAAGTACTTGGGATCGACTCGCACGACAACTTTGCCGCTTTGAGCGTCTGTCCCGACCTCTTCGACGCCCTTTCCGGACCAGCTACAGGACGACAACGTTTAGCAAAAACCGCGTCGTTGAATATTCGGGCGAATCGACCAACCGTATTTCCACACCCACAACGCAGAAGGCCTTCTCGACAAACTCACGTACATAGTGCATTTCACCCGTTGCGAGAACGAAATCTTCCGGCTTGTCTTGCTGAAGCATACGCCACATACCCTCCACATAGTCACGGGCTGCATGGAAAAAGAAATAAATGGTCAGCATCGATGTCGCCTGCGTGTGAACATTGCGCATATAGAATCACCATGGCCCCAATCACGTTGCGCATCGAGATTGCCGAGGTACAGGCATGACTGCTTCCCAAGGCTGATGTCCGCAACTGCACGGGAAATTTTGCGCGTCACGAAGGTGCGCCCACGACGGGGGCTCTCATGGTTGAAGAGGATGCCGTTGCATGCGTACATGTTGTAGGCTTCGCGATAATTTTTGGTGATCCAGAACGCATACAGTTTGGCGACGCCATAGGGACTGCGCGGATAGAATGGGGTATCTTCGTCTTGCGGGACGGACTGTACGAGTCCATAAAGCTCCGAAGTCGACGCCTGGTAGAACCGCACATGGTTCTGGAGACCACAGGTGCGTACGGCATCGAGCAGGCGCAAGGTGCCGAGGGCGTCGACATCGCCTGTATACTCCGCCATTTCGAAGGAGACTTTGACGTGCGACTGCGCACCGAGGTTGTAAATTTCAGTCGGCTGGACTTGCGCGATGACGTATACGAGGTTGGTACTATCAGATAAGTCCCCGTGGTGGAGCTCGAACTTGTTCTTCCCTGTTCACCCCTACGATCAGCGCGCGAGAAAAAGGGAAAAAGGCAGGACAAAGAAGCGCACGTTCGTGCTGATCATAAAAAAGATGATTGATACGCGAGGTATTGAAACTAGAGGAGCGACGAATGATGCCGTGCACCTCGTAGCCCTTCTCAAGTAGTAGCTCTGTCCTGGTGAGTAAAAGGATGCTCAGTGATTAAAGTCACACGAGCTAAATCTAGACACGAACAAATATGATCCATCCTGACCGGTGACACCTGTATAAACACAAGGGTCAGTCTGGCAGCGAGCCTGAGAGAAATGAACAGACCTGAGATGAGTGCCACCTTGCGTTTGTGCCACTCCTCCGGCGGCGGTAAATCACGGAGGGCAAAGGGGGTAGACTTTGTGAGGGCGGCCATGGGCTACAGTTTGGAGTAGGATTGGAAAAAGAAAAAATAACTGTGGGGTTGAGTGCAGCACGGTGGGAGGGAGAAGTTGATATAGCGGTGAAGACGCGGCGAAGGATTTTAAAGGGAGGGAGGGGTACCTCGATTGAGGGTCTGACAGTGGGCGGCTGCTGAACATGTGCATACGTATTCGAACTGGTAGGCAAGCCATCCCCAATTGGTAATGATAAGGGACAATAGGCATACAGTCCTTGGTACATCGTCCAGTGCCACTGTCCTTGCATTTCTTTGCAATTAGTCCCAAAGCGTCGCATAACTATCGCGCTTTTGATTCTACAGGCCCTTCTGTACATGCACGTTCATTTCACTATTGTCTCCGCCACCGGTCTCCTACGCCCCCGCGTTCTTACGTCCAACCCTCGCGTCAGTGTCATAATGCTCGACTAGCCACTGGACTGTGTCGCGCAACGCCACATCGAATGGGGTAAACTCGAACTTGCCCCCAAGAAGCGACAGCAATTTCTTGTTTGAGGCGGGTTTGCGGAATTGTCCATCCGCACGAGAGGCGTCAAACTAGTAACGCCTCCTCAGAGACCTAGGGACAGCCAGGCAAGAACAAGACGTACCCTGTACTCCCCCTCAAAACCAACAGCTGCAACAACAGCGTCGGCAACTTGCTTGATACTGACCTCCTCATCCTCACCGACTGTAGGTGAACGCGCTCGTCAGCACCAGTGACAAAGATTGACCTTAAGATCTTACCTGAGAGGATGACAGGCTCAATATCGTTATACTCGTGCAGTTGCCAGATAAATAGCTTGGCAAGGTCGTAGGAGTAGATAAATTGTCGGAGAGGACGACCCGAGCCAAACACAACGAAAGGAGTGTTATTGCCTATCAAGGGACGTCAAGCGAGTGTTGTGCACCAAAGGCCGAAACCCACGTTTAGCTATTATGCATTTGTGGATTAAAGCGGGGATGACATGCGAGTCTTCTAGGTCACTGAGGAGCGAAAGTCATCACCTCCTGCGGGCTGGCGGAAGGACAGAATGCCGTACAAGTTGTCATTGGGCCCAAATACGTTTGTCGGGATGGCGGACGTGAAGTTGCGCCCGTGTTCGTCGTGGTATGCGCTGCCATTCTCCTTCGAAAAGGTTGACTAAGACCATTAACGGGTGACACACCGATTAGCGATATCAACCATCCTCTTTGCGTGAGCATATCCGTAGTTGCTCTCATGAGGTGGTCCGAGATGAATCTTCGACTCGTCGAGAGGGTAGGTGACCTCGTCTGGGAATACGCACGTTGACAGGCACGAGACCACTTTGGATACTCCGGTTTCGTGTGAGGAATGGAGTACGTTGTCATTAATGAGTGTGTTGTCACGCAGGAAGGAGAGCTATAGAAATCAACGCATCAAACTCAGTCCGTGACACACGCGTATGCCCCCCATACCTTGTATCGCATATTGCGATATAGACCACCGACTACGGGGCAAGTGTCACAGAAGGCCAATGATGCCCAGGACAACCCACGACTTACCGAGCGCGGCGAGATGGATGACATGGGTAGGTTTATACTTCTCAAAGAGCCTTTTAGTTTGCTCTGGATCCCTGTGGAGGCAGTCAAGTTAGAAAGGTATTTTTTTTGAGTGCTCGAAGAGACTAGCGCGATACATACCGCAGATCGGCTTCCTTAGACGTGACGAACACCCAAGTCTCGCCCTCACGCTTTCCGAATCTAGAGCCTACAGGTTCGGTTTCGATGACATGTTTTATTGCGGACCCGACGAGGCCAGAGCCACCGGTGACCAGAATGACGGACATGACAAAGTAAAATGTTGAGAGTCGAGAGGTGGGAAGTGGTGTACGTGCGAGTTTTAATCTCTTAACGATATGCCCTTAAAGGCTGAGAAATAATCGGCGACAGAGCGTGTCTGTATGCCTGATTACGTACGATATCATTACATCGATGTGAGGTCAGCGGGGCTTAGGTGCCCTTAGGGTTGAGGGTTGTGGCGAGACAACGCCCTACCGTACGCATTTGTACGCATTTCGGTTCCAGTCGAGGGTGACATCCGCCATCCATCGAGAATGAGAATATTAATGTACAAGTACGAAGTATAAGTACGGCAGTGAAGCGATCGTTCTCATTCCTCATCCCACCTCCATTCCATAACCATACGTAGACCCCTGTATCACCGCACCAGAATTCACGTTGCTGCTGGCTAGATCCCAGGTCCTAGATCCTAGATGGAAGAGTAATAACAATCATGAGTTATGGTACAGTACACTCCACACATTCGGCTGTCCATCTTGTTATCAAACGGAGATTATCTATATACCTATATTCCGCTTTTGTTCGTTCGCAGCTCATGTTGCCGTCGCGCCATCATACCACGTGTAGCATAGCTACCACGAAAATTTATTAAGAGGAAATCCCAGAAAGAACAATAAGAGGCATCCATCGAAAATGCGTACTTGTACCCGAAAACCAGCAATTTGGAGCGTACACCCTTGGCCCCTAACGAATGCGCCAAGTTGGAAGTAGACGCTCACCCCTATTCCTGTGTGCTTGGCGCGTCGCGCAAGCATCTCGTGGCCATCTACCTCGGCGTGAAAGGGGAATGGAAACTACGAAGGATGTGGCGATGGGCGGGTGACAACGCGTACTCGTGCCTTGCGCCCACATTTTTTTCGTGCCACCGAACGTGTACTTCCCTTGTGCTCCGACCAGTGCTTCGATGCCACTAAAGCGATGCCATCTTTGGAGTGATGGAATGGCCTGCGCATCATGGAGGATGAGGCCGAAGAGCGAGCCGCCCGCCGCCCGATCTAGCTTCGAAAGAGCGCCGTCTGTCCTCCGTTGCGTTGGCTTGATGTTGGCATTTTTCGCGCTGCCTTTAATAAGACTGACAAGTCATGTTATGGCCTTTTCATGCCATCTCAGAGTCAGGTGTTGGTTAAACCTGAATAAGGAGCTGGGAACTCACAGGAGCTGCAACAAACGACACTACGTCCAAGACTGACACACTGAGTGGCCGCTCAAAGCGCTTATGCTGGTCAGGTACGCCTCGGCCAGAGGTGGCACCACGGGATACAGTAGGGCGAAACGTGGATGCAAAACAGGACTGAACGAACCGCCGTTTAACGCCTTTGTTCCGCAAGCCCGTGATTGGCGTACAACTGAACAGGATACAGTAGTACGTGTGGCGCTAGCGGCGGTGCTCCTTGTGAGAAGTCGGCCGAGGACCGCGTCATACCTCGGCCGAGTGTCGGTGCCTGTAAATTCGAAAGGGCTCATGCGTAGCACAGGAAAGGAAGACAAACGGGGTTTCGGCGTGGGCGTAGGATGTAACATGCTTACTCAGGACAAAGTTGCTAAAGACCAGGCACCTTGTTTTCTGACATGAACACAATCACACCACTTTCGGTACTGGTACCGATCTCCGTTCTTCGCAATGACTCACCCAATCTCAGTTCGCGTCCTTGGAGGACTGTTCACATCGTAGTTACTCGTTGTCGCCCTCATCAGCTTCGTGAAGGATGCGGTCTGAGTAGTGATACTCATCAACACTGTTACAGGAACTACAAATCCACGAGGGACGACTAGAGGAATAAGACGAAAGGGTCGCGTAGGATACTGTGACAAAAACACTCGTAGTGAGTACAAGATAAGAATTAATGACTCTGGTCGTCTGTCATTTTGCCGTACATTCGTCTGGCTTCTATGGTTTCAGATCACGTCTCCTCCCAACCCAGTCATGCGTTTAGCACAGGGGGTTGTGTGCCTCTGCCCAGCCGCTCGTGCGCAGCATCGGCGAGTTCGTATGCGGGGCGATAACGCGGTGCGGGTGCAGCACGCTCGGCATCATCATACGCAGCCCCACTATCCCCCGGGGGTGCTACTGCGGAGTCCTCCACCCGCCTATCTTGCGAATCTTGGGGTGCTCCTGATTCCCCTTGTCCGCCACTCAGAATTTCTTGGATGGGACATCCATGACATGCTGTCACGGGGTCGGCTATGATCATTTCAAGGCTCGTGAGGTCTGGGAGATCGCCTTGTTCCTGTTGCACCGACGAGGGTCTGGGGAGGGCGGTGGTTTTGGGATTGGTGTCGGCGCAGGAGAGCTTCGAGTCGGGTGATGAGACATCGGAAATAGGACCTGTGGTCATTGTTGCGGCAGCGACAGGTTCAGTGATGGTGTGACTGGGTGGGTTTGAAATCGAGTCTGGGGAAACCATATGATGACCGAGTCAGGTATATATTTGACCCGAACCAACACTCACGTGACAGTGGCGCTACGCCATCCTCACCATTAACAAGCAGTGCAGGATTCCGGAAAGTGTTGAAGGTGGAACCAAGAGAGGTGTACCTGGGTGGCAAACGAAAGGATTGGAAAAAAATAAAGGGGGGGGGAAACAGACAGACCCTTCGTCGTACAAAGAACAGTATGGTATTTTGAGCCGCCGAAGGAATGTCCAGACTTCCGGATAGCCCCAATTAATGATTGGGTGTACGCGAACAAAAGGTGGCCAGTCAGGATCAGTCTGCACACGGAAGTCCAGTGTTGCTGTACATCCGCAGGTAAAATCAACGGCTGGCAGAAAACAAACGTGGAGTACGCACCTCCATGTGGGTCGGTTCTCCGTGTGCCGATGAGGATGGCCTCCACCGTAGGACAATACGCGCGGTATATCTCTAAAGCTTTGCGCATGTTGGGACCATCAGTCGACGCGTCGCCGTCGGGTGCCACCGTCTCGGCGGAAGTGGCGGTCGAAGGAGGTGGTGAACAGGTTAAGACGGGCAATTTGTAGAGACGCGCGGCATGGATTATGAAAGCTTCGAGAGCAGGAAAAGGCGATGGCACGGGGATATAGAGTGCTGGAGTTGAAGGGCTGATGTCTCGTTTCGCGAGAGCGGCAGCATAGAGATGGAGAAGGACAGTGCCTGGGTGCACTGGGTGACTATCTACCGCTGAAAGCAGTAGGGTCGTTACGTACAGTCCTTGCCGCCATTGAAGCTCAGGGATACTTTTTCGGGTCTAGGAGGCTGGCAGTCAGCGGACGCACAGGAAGGGCATCAATGACGGGATCGTCGGAAAAGTGGGCAGCGCACCCATATTCGTCCAGAGCCGCATCAATGACTTCAAGTGCTTCCTTGACAAGACAGGCGATGGGCTCGTTGGACGTTGCAAGAGCATATGCCTCGCTGGCAAGAGTTGAGGAATCAAAATAAGTCATGGTCGTGTCTAGTTCTAAGAGGGAAGCGGAGTACACCAGTACACTAACTACCAACACGTGATGGGAGATGCCTCTTTACAGTAAGCAATATTAACCGGTCTGTACTCTATATCTAAGCCTTCAACCGCTCCTCACGCTTTTCGCCTATGCCTTCTTCGAGCTCTTCCATTGGGACTCGGTCGTAGGGACGTGATGGTGGTGGTGGGAGCGACTCAATATGTTTGGCCCATGTGTAGTATATGGACCCGCCAAGGATGAGTACGATGGCCCAAACGCGCCCTCTGCGTTCGCGATGTAAGTGCCACGCATAGGTTGTTGAAGATCATCTTCACTCACGAAGTCAAGATATCACCAAAAATGGCGACACCAAGAAAAGACGCTGCGACACCGCGAACAGCTGAAGAAATCATATGCGTAATCGGGGATGTGATCTTGATCGAAAGGATTGTGGCAATGGAGAGCAGAAATCCGACACTGCCCTAAGCACGGTTATTGTGGAGAAAGAATCGTTAGCCATCACATAGCCGTAACAAATCGTACTTACCGTGACCGCTGAACCGATGAGAAACGTTGAGAGTCCCTCTGCCCGCCCCGAAACGATGTCAAGCACAGCTGGTCCCTCGCCGACAAGGATCATGAATGGTATGAGCAACATAGAGCTCAGCAGGTTAGAGTACCAGCTCATAGCCAGGGCGCTACCATCCACAACCTCGAATCCGCGCTTCATCACCGCGGCATGCAGGGCAGTCATCAAAGAACTTAACATGCCAAAGAATATGCCAAGGCCGGAAACATGCACTTGGTCGAGGAAGACGCCAACAAAGAAGCCTAACGTGACGATTGCGCATGATAGGATGATGCGAAGACTAGGGCGAGCTCGGAGCATAAAGTAGGACGTAAGGACAGTGAATGGGAGGAGGAGACCGCGTGCAACTTGATAGAAGGACGCGTCGACGAATCTCAGACAATAATTTCCCATACTGTTCGGGGTAGAGGGTTTCAGACAAGGAGGGAGGTTTACGGCGTAAGGGTTCACCTTAGTGATAGGAGGTTAAGAATGGCAGTCGAGGCAAGACCTTTGATAATACGGAGGTCTGGTTTCATCATTGGTATTGTTATTATTTTGAGGGAATGACCGAGACAGAAAAGAGCGACGGCGATGATCAGTTGAGAGAAGAGGAAGAAGAGTGGTGCGCTTGTGGTGTTGAGGACCCATTTGTTACTGGAGGAATCAAAGTATCAGAAGTCAAAACGTCAACGAAGTAGCATAGATGGGGACATACACCATCACCATCTACTGGCAAAAGAAAAGTAAGCTGGTCACGAAAGGAGACGTAAAACGTACCGCAAGCGCAGCGACAAGATAGAACGAGACCGTGGAGGCCTACAGCCCGAAATTAGCCACAATATGGTCTGGGATAAGTGGGGAATGCACTACGCACAACGCGAACTCTGTAGATCATCGATGGTTCAGCCATGGTGTGAAAGGATGATGGGGGTTGAGGATGAGGATGAGGATGCAGACAACTGACAACTACTATGAACGCGCACGCCGCCCGGTTGTCGAGCGCAGTTTTTGACGAATTGACATTGACATTAAGGCACTAACTAGTCCTTTTCCGGATGATACCGCATGCTCGTCATTAACCGTACCGTAAACGGCGTCTCGAAAATTGATTTTAAAATTTCAAATATGTGAACTGGTTCCCTCATCGAGGCGTTGGACAGCAGTACTGTATCGTACGTTCACTGTGTGGTACTGTATGTGTGTTCAAATATTACTTGAATATTCGGGATCCAAACGTTCGATTCCACGCTCGGCATCCTTTCCTTGGCGCCCGGAGGGTCTGTCCTTTCTTTCCTTGGCCCACGGGCACCCAAGTTCATCTCTATGGCATGTATGGCTCTGAACGCGAAAGCACGCCTGTTCGTGGGCGTGGTACTTGCGCGTACGTTACTAACTTACTATGATCGAAAAATCATCCACACAGGGATTCGCTGTCCGGAGCACATTCATGACTAACGTGGCGGACGACGACCATCATATTAATATTGTCACTGTATATCCTATCCCCAGGACCGTCTGATGGGGACTTCTTTCCTCATGAGCTGGATAAACATGTAACTTAGTGATTTCATGCCTGACAGGGTGGCTAGGTGCACTCGACAGACAAAAGCAAATGATGAGCGACAAAATTGGGAAGAATCTAGAATTCTAGATAGATGGGAGTCCACAGTACTGATTGCGGAAAGTGCCTCCTCTGGATAGGACCCACTCTGCACACCTGATTTAAGAAAAAGAGATGTGGTTATGCACGCGGAAGTGTGGGGGCACACAGAAGATGGAGTGGGGACGCCCACTTGTACAGTTGCTCTCTCATTCATGGCGGGTCCTACTGTATAAGTAGAGTACTGGAGTAATCATAATCTGAGGGTGAGGACCCTTGTCTGAGTGTGCAGTCTGAGGGTTGTCTCACAATGTCTCCGATCACATACAATGTATCCGGCCTGTCTCATCGCAGATCCCAACACTCCCCCTCAGGCCGATGCAAGTTCCATTTCAGCAATGTGGCGGGTGTGCTTCTGGCGCGGCAAGGCCTTGGTGAGGATGTTGGCTGTCTGTTTGGGGTCGCAACAGCTATCGACGGTGATGGTCCCCTCCTGCATGAGCTCGCAGACCCAGTGCCAGCAGATAGCGATATGTTTGGAGCGTTTGTGGAATAAGGGGTTTTGCGCCATTGCCAAGGATCCGTCGTTGTCTCCACGGATCAGCGTTGGCACATTCTCATCAAGAAGTCCGAGCTCCATGTAGAGGTTCCGGAGCCAGCACGCTTCGCGCGCAGCCTCGGAGAGTGCAACATATTCCGCCTGAGTCAAGGAAAGCGTGATGGAATTTTGCTTTCTCGAGCACCAGGTGATTGCTCCTTTGCCAGCCAGAAATACGTATCTGGTGATGGATCAATATTTGTCCGCGTTGCCATAGGAAGCATCTGCGTAGCCCAAGAAGAAGTTGGGGTGATCAGGAAGTGCTTTGTATGTGATGCCGTGAGTCCTAGTACCAGAGAGATAGCGCAAGATTCGCTTTAAAGCGGTGTGATATTGAAGGCTGGGGTTTGCGGTGTATGCGGCAAGTCTATTGACCGCATATGCGATGTCTGGACAAGTAGCATTGGCGATGTATTGAAGTTCCCCAAGGAGGCTGGCAAACAAGTTGCTTCGATCACCATCGCTGCCCTCTGGGTTCGGCACAAGTGTGATATTGGGATTGAGGGGTGTGCTGACTGAGTTGGTTCTTCCCAGATCTTCCCTGAGCAATATGGAATCGATATATTTGCTCGAGGATATGAAGATGGAGTCCGGGGATATCCTCAACTCAATGCCAACGATCTTGGAAGGGATGCCAAGGTCGGTGATCTCCCACTTGCTTTCCACATCTGCCTTAGCTTTCTTCTGGAGATCTACTGTCGTCGCAAACATTAGCATATCGTCCATACAGACCGTGATTGTCACAAAGTCATCTCCTACGCGCCAGATGTACATGCAGGTATCCGACCGCAACTGCTTGTAGCCCTTCTTGCAGAGCTTGGCATCAAACTCTCGGTTCCACTCTTGTCTGGCTTGCTTAAGGCCGTAGAGCATTTTGATGAGCAGGCATATGCGCCTGGTGCCATTGTCGTGTCCTTCTGGCTGCCTCATATACATGTGTTCCTTCAGCTTTCCGTTCAGATAAGCTCCTTTGACATCCAGCTGCTGTATGAAGAGTTTGCATGTTGGGGCAATAGCCAGGATTGCACGGATTGTCTCCATGCGCACAACGGGTGAGTGGGTTTCGACGTAGTTGTATCCCGGTCTCTGGGCGCACCCTTTGGCCACAAGTCGTGCCTTGTATTTGACCAATCTGCCGTCCTTATCCCTCTTCTTCGCAAATACGAACTTGTTTGTGATCGCCATGACTCTGGAGGGTTTATCGACAAGCCTCCAGGTGCCCATCTTCTTGAGCTGGTCTAGCTTGGCGCAGATTGCTTTCTCCCATTCCGGCCACTCAGGTGACTGCTTGGCTTCGCGAAGGCTACGACATTTGTCGTTTGGGACTGCGGCATAGGATTCTTCATGCACAATAGATACACCTGCTTCTTCCTCGTCTAGGAACGGATCATTCAGGTAGCAGTAGTTGACTCAGACTCCCCTTGTCTTTCTGGGTGCGTCGACATCTATATGGTCGTTTTCTGGGGCCCTTCCGACGGGATTGACGCTCCATGTGTCTCTCTCTGGCTCCCCCTCATGTGGAGGGTCATCCATCCCTGGCTCAATAGCGAGTTCTTCAGAGGGAGAGGAGATCGATGGGACCAAAAAGTGGAAGTTGCGCAAGGTGAGTATGTTCCTCGTTGCAGCGTTGTAGTACTTAATCGCTTTGGATCCGTCATCATGGCCGACATATGCGCAGTGCTGAGACTTTGGTAACATCTTCTGAATGATGTGCTGGCCCTGAGATAGGATCCAGACGGGTGCTCCAAATTCGCATAGGTGAGCAACATTGGGTTTGCGTCCGTGCCATATCTGATAGGGGGCCGTGTTCGGCAGGAATTTCATATAGGCAAGGTTCCGCACATAAGCTGCATGTGCGACGGCTGGTTCCCAAAGGAACTTAGGCAGCTCTGAGGCCGCTAACATCGCCCGCAAGAGCTCTACAAGAGTGCAGTTCATGCGTTCTGCGACGCCATTCTGAGATGGAGAGTAGGGGGCGGTTAGTTGGAACTTGATTCCTTGTGAGTTGCACCATGTTTGCAGGTCTTCATTGACGAACTCAGTTCCCCTGTCCATCCTCAGGGCACAGGGTGTTTTGCCTCTTGCCATAAGGTAAGCAAAATATTCTTTTATCTTGTCAGCAGCTTCACTCTTGGCTTTCAGGAACTCGACAGTGATGTACCGCAAAGCATCGTCCACCATGAGGAGGTAGTATGAGTTGCCGTGTATGGACATGACGTCATATTTGCCCCAGAGGTCGACGTGAGTCAGTTCTCCAGGTTGGGTGAACTTCTTGGTCATTGGTCCATAGGGCACTTCATGTAACTTAGCCTTGATGCATGCAATACAGTCTGGCTTTGGTGAAAGCAAGTTTACATGGAGTCTGTCGACCATGCGTCAGTCTAGCAGCATTTGCAAACCTGGGTATCTGACATGTCTGTAACACTGGTGCCATACTTCCCAAGAAGGTGCAGGAGCTGTCGCAGTGTATGCTGCGTTGAATGCAATGTTTGTGGGTGTGGATTTGTCATTGAGCTTAAAGCTCATCTTGTAAAGATTGTTGACAAGCTTGCAACCATGTGCAATGTCTCACCTATCGTTGGCAGTGAGGTGGAGTATTGTCATGGTCAGGTCACTGTGTCTTTCAGTCGTCCAAGTTCTGGAGTTTCTAGACAGGGGTATTTCCTAAATAGGAAGTCGACCCGACATCTCAATTAGGAAGTTGTCCTAATTTGGTAATTGTGTCAGTGAACCAAAGAGGAAAGGTGGGTGTTGGGAGTTGGGATCAGTCATGTGAGACATCATGTGACTTATCAAGAGGTTGAAAGAAATCATGTGATACGTCACATGACCTGTCAGAGAGCAAGTGAAGATTACACAAGTTGAGACATGACTTGGAATCAAGTGAGGTACAACACATGACCTTGAAGACATTTAGAGATGAGAAGGCGAATAGTGACAAAGTCAACTATCGCAAAGAGGTTCTTTCAGAGGAGAAGCTGCATGCATTCAAGAGAGTACAATAGCCTGTATTGCATGAATAGAACAAGCTTAGAGAACTCGTTCTATGTTACTAGAGACAGTATATATACAAAGAGACACAGAAGCTACTGGAAAGTCATAGAAGATAATGGAAGGTCATGGAAGGAAATAGAAGTCAATGGGATCATATGGAAGTCTCTGGAAAATGTGAGAACAGTCCATAGGTAACTTAGGTAAGCAGGAGAAGGGCGGTCCGGAGTCAGGTACAAAAAAGGAAAGAAAAGATTAGGTAAGAGAAGGGCAGTCCATGACATTACCCCCTTGTTAATGTCCTTTAGATGTCACTGTCATTGTCAATGGCGGCACAGTAGCTGCATTCAAAGTTGGGTGGAGAAGGGTAGACCTTGCAGTCTTTGTTCTTGTTGCAGAAGTTGTGGGGGCGAAGGCAGTCTGTTCCATCGTGGCCGCGTCATAAGCAGTGTCAGCAATAGCTGAGCAAGTAACACTCTTCAACATTGTGGCCAGTCTTGCTACACCAGTCGCACATCTTGCCGTTGTCCTTACCCCAGGCATGTATGGTGCAGTCGCGAATGGTGACTTGAGCTCTTCGTCCTCTCTTGCCCTTGAAGTAGGGGGCTTGGTGCATGTTGCGATTGATGTGACGGCATATGTGGGCAATGGTGTTGGCAGCAGCAAGTTGTTCAGAACTCTGGTACATGGCTAGCCTTTTGGTCTGTAAAGACTCTTTGAGGGTACCAATGTGGCAAGCGATTTGTGTGGCCTTGGAATGGTGGGTGCAGAAGTATTGAACTTCTCCTATGAGCGTAGGGTCATCTTCCTTGCGTAAGGCCCAATTGACAAGATTGGTGAATTGCATCCCTTCAGTCAGTAGGAGTTCATCTTTTGGGGAGATGGCAGTGTGGTGTTGCCCAACTGGGCAAGCATGAAGGGGGCAAGAATGGATGGTGCATCCATGACTGTTAGTGGCAAGGAGTTCAGGGAAGGTGGCATGGAGATCATAAGAAATGAAGGGAGCAATTACATCCTCTTCACCATCTGGGATAATGAAAAAGTGGTGGGTGCCCGTGGCATTGAAGTTATCCTTCCACCCAGGACCAGGGAGGATGCCAGGTTGAGGACCAGTGGGACTGGGAGTATGCTGTTCAGCATCAGTGTCCATTGCTTTGGCTTCTAGCATGTTAGTCTCGGCCTGTTGGTACAAGACCATAGCCATGGGAGAGATGGGGGAAGGGGAACAAGATGGGATGTCTTTGATGAAGGTGGGTATGACAGGTGAGGTGTAGGTGGAATTGGTGGCAGAGGTCGTTGGGGGCATGATTGATACGCCGTCATGGAAATGAGG
>Ga0307512_10001250_pt1 | contig 36615 bp, 41 predicted proteins | sample 14_EM_MG_FD_200267 | JGI IMG/M metagenome (GOLD analysis project Ga0307512, IMG submission 200267) | Populus trichocarpa ectomycorrhiza microbial communities from riparian zone in the Pacific Northwest, United States - 14_EM | ecosystem: Host-associated > Plants > Roots > Unclassified | place... | reverse complement strand
TGCCTGATGAAGGAATATCCACTGGTTAGTACACTATCTGCTGTTTGGTAATGCAGCTAACATTCATTTTGAAGACCAAAGCAGCCTATTGGGCGAATCTGGCAGTGATGATTAGCATTGATCGAATGGCACGGCATTTTGGTGATTATTATTATCCTGAATTCACGGATACTGTAAAGTATATTTTAAAGGATATATTTATATGTATTATTAAACAACAATGCAGTGATTAAGATGAAAGTAACTGAAAATGCTTAAAAGGCTGCCAACTCAACGTGAATGATGGACTACGCCAAATCAAATCATTGCATATGGTGGATACACCCGTGGTAAAATGAGCGTCAACGGAGCATCAACGATTTTTGGTCATGTGTCTTGGGTAATCTTTGGGGCGATTGGTTGCATATAGTCATAAACGCAGTTTTTGCTGCCTTTATAGGCAAAAGAGACCGGGAAACGCTCCCTGCCCCATCTTGAAAATGAGCGTCAACGGAGGGTCAACGATTCTTGGTCATGTATCTTAGGTATTCTGTGAAGCGATAGGTTGCAAATAGTCATAAATGAAGTATTGGCTTCCTTTATAGGCAAAACAGACAGTGATAAGCTCCCTGCCCCATCATGAAAATGAGTGTCAATGGAGCGTCAACGATTCTTGGTCATGTATCTTAGGTAATCTGCGGGGTGAGAGGTTGCACATAGTCATAAATAAAGTATTGGCTTCCTTTATAGGCAAAACAGACAGTGAAAAGCTCCCTGCCCCATCATGAAAATGAGCGTCAATGGAGCGTCAACGATTCTTGGTCATGTATCTTAGGTAATCTGCAGGGTGAGAGGTTGCACATAGTCATAAATAAAGTATTGGCTTCCTTTATACGCAAAACAGACAGTGAAAAGCTCCCTGCCCCATCATGAAAATGAGCATCATCGGAGCGTCAACGATTCTTGGCCATGTATCTTCAGTAATCTGCGGTGCAGGAGGTTGCATATAGTCATAAACAAAGTATTGGCTTCCTTTATAGGCAAAAGAGAATATGAAATGCTCCCTGCCCAATCTTAAAAATGAGCGTCAATGGAGTGTCACCGATTGTTGGCATTCCATTATGGTTTATTACCACAGGCTGTGGCCATTATTGTCAATATACGAGGTATTGACTGTTTTGGGACACTAAAAGGCTCACAAATACATAGTAGTAGCGGTGTAAATAATATGGGTTGTTACTGTCCCGGAAGATGTGGCGGGAACATTCCGCATAGATCTGCCCATAAAGGCTGTCATATCCTTGCTTATGGATACTTTTGATCAAGCGCCACTCATATTACCGATGATGCAAGACCCAAAATCGTTGACGCTCTGTTGACGCTCATTTTCATGATGTGGCAGGCAGTGTTTCACTGTCTGTTTTGCCTATAAAGGCGGCCGATACTTTGTCTATGACTATATTTGACCCTTCGGACTCCCAGATTACCCAAGATACATGACCAACAATCATTGATGCTCCGTTGACGCTCATTTTCAGGATGTTGTAGGGCGCGTATGTCTTCACGTTTTGGTTATTAAAGCGGCAAATACATTCTAAATGGACTGTAACGTACCAATGGCGCAATTTTACAATCAACAGTACCATATCCAAATGCGACCATAAATGTGAAACCAGAAAGGCGGAACCAGAGATTGGAACCGATGGGTCTAGCCAAACCCGGCGAAACCCGCTGGTTGACCGGTACGGGTCCGGGTTTGGCCAGCCAAGAGTCAGTGGGTCGAGTTTTTGGACGGGTCTGGAACTTAACCGACCCATTTTTGCGGTACAAACCCGGACCGCTGGCGGGTTACCCGGACCCATTGCTTACACTACTAGAGCTTCTTCTTTCATTGCCTGGACAATGTGATCTCTGTATAGTCATGTTCGAGGGTCTGTATTCTTATCGCCCATTCTTCCATGCTATGAGTACGCGTATCGTATATTTGCAATGTTATCGTTGCGTCTTACATTCTACTGAATGCGCCCAATAATTGATTGCCACACTTCCCTCGGGTTATCGTGTTCATATGATGTAGTTTTGAAGCTTTACGCTCCTGATTAATATCAGGCTATCCATCATATTAAATTATATCAAATGACGTCTCCGATCATGACTTCAACTGGGACATATTGGGAACCCGTTCATTTCAGTAGTTGGAGCATTAACGACTGACACGTAACTCTACGTAATCGCAATTTAACTGTGTTTAATCTTCTTAATGTTTTTAATTGCAATATTCTCTGCCTCACCATAATTGGCTATTCCGCATTGCATCCTAGATTGAATCAGCTACCAACTGATACTATGCCAATGTAGATTTTGAAACGCTCTAATATGACGTTGCGATGCATACAGCCTTCAATCTAAAAGACAGGTTCGCTTCAGGCCTCTTACCTTCAGCCAATGCCAATAATCCTTCAGACACTGCATGCTTAGGTCTCAACCTTCCGTAGACCGTGTAGTGCTGCAAGTAATCTCACCGCTTAGCGCATGAGTTGCAGATACCTCGTAATTGCATATTGCATATCGTCTGCTGTGCATGTAATTCTGCGTATTCGCAATATAACTATGCATTGTCCCGCTAGCTAGTTCCAGTAATCGTGGCCAAGAGTTATACGCATCTCAAACAGTTTTTCACTTTCAGAGCAGGCAGCATAAGTTCATCATCATAGGTGAATCCGACAGTGTGAGTGTATCGTCACTGCTTGATCGACAAGTGACTCAAGTGTAATCCTGCTAAACACCACTTGACAGACAAACATGACTTCGTATTCTGAAGGTAGGTGTTTTGCATCCCTTAGGTTACCCTAAGACATTTACCTTCTTCGATCTGTCATGTATCCTTATCACTGCTAAGGGAGAACCCCTAACATACACACTGGATCAGGACTCGTACCTGCTGTATCGGGGATGGTATATTGACTCGCACACAAAATCATCTCAATTCCCAGTTTCTCATGATGATTTCCCCGTACCCTCTCATCTCTCTCTTCCTTGTCTTCAATTTTTCCATCACCTAAGAACAGGAAGTTAAGTCATCCCTCTCTGTCTCTCCATGCCATGATCAAGAGTTAACACCGAGAACAGCATACACCGAGTACAGTATAGACCCAGTACAGCATACACCGAGTACAGCATACACCGAGTACAGCATGCATCGAGTACACCATACACCGAGTACAGCATTCACTGAGCACTGCATACACCGCATACTGCATCATCCCATGATCGACTGTCTCCTGCTCCCAGCCAGTCTCATCTCTCACCAGACAACTTTGTACTCAATTACCTACATTTTCACGATTAGGAGTTAACCAATGAATTGAGTCTCCGGTCCCATCGCGCCTCCCTCCCGAACTTACCGCCTCCAGATTTACCGCCTCCTAGGACTCAACCAATCTCGCTCGATCATCGCCTCCAAGTGCATCTCCAAACTCCTTCGATAACGGCCTCCAATTGCATCTCCAAACTCGCTCAATCGCGGCCTCTAAGTGCATCTCCAAACTCACTGGATCACGGCCTCCCAGTGCTTCTCCGAACTCCCTCGATCACAGCCTTCAAGTGTATCTCTAAACTCGCCCGATTACGGCCTCCAAGTCCATCTCCAAAGTTGCTTAATCATGGCCTCCAATTGCATATCCAAACTCGCTCGATTGCGGCCTCCAAGTGTATCTCCAAAGTCGCTCGATCACGGCCTCCAAAGTGAATCTCCACAGTCGCTCGATTACGGCCTGCCAGTGCATCTCCAACTCGCTCGATCGCGGCCTCCAAATGCAACTCCAAAGTGGCTCGATCATGGCCTCCAAGTGCATCTCCAAAGTCGCTCCATCGCGGCCTCCAAAGTGAATCTCCAAACTCGCTCGATCACGGCCTCGGAGTGTATCCCTGAGTTCACTCGATCGTCACTTACAGGCGCACCTCGGAGCTGGGCAAGATAAAGTGTGTATTTCATATAATAAGATGATGTTTATCTACCCCAGGGTCTCCGAAATGTATATTACCTGTTGCTGAGTCCATCTCTGTTATTCCTGTATCTCCGAATGTATATATATAGAGAGACTTAGATGATACATGCCATATTATGATGTAGCGAATCTTGTAACTGTAACAAAGATCAATATGATCAATGAAATGCCTTGTAGTTATGGAACCCTTAGAACCACTGGTGTGAGAATACGGCACCAAGTCTCCCGCAGACCTGCACAGAGGTCGCCGCAGCTTCAAAATTTGATTATCCTAATTGTCAAATTTCGTAGCATCTTGAATGCACCTCCATCACTGCAGGTGTTTTCAGGAGCACGTGAGAATGCTCTTGCAGAATCTGAGAGCACTTTCCAAAGCTCCAGGGGGGGCTGGGAGCATCTGGAAGTGCTTTGAAGCACTCGCGAGGGCTACCGGAGTGTCTGGGAGGTTTGCCTATGGCTTCCGGACCGAATTTTATTTTGCTGATGTTTCTCCCCCAGATCCTCTGCCAGATCTAGGTTCACATCAGAATCCATTGGAGTTGAGTCACCGTGAGCATTCAAAATATTGAATTATTTGAGAATGGGAGGTTATGAAGGCCTTCTGGCCAAGACGGATGCGGGTGACGTTGCCAGTGCCGGAGCCGTTAGTGTTTGACCTGCAGTGGATTTTGATGGCGAGCAATTGGAGTGCTGGGCTGGAATTCGCAATCATGTATTTTTCCGAGAGCCTGACCTTGACTTCAATCACAGCTTTTGTATCATCTTCTGGGTCCAACATCGAAATGTGGTCGACATACAATCGCATCACAATGCCATCGCTGCAGAGGTAGAGATTGTGGTCGGGCAGGGACTGTGAAGTCCAGAGAGACCAAGAAGGTGTTAATATCATTTTGACAATGTCACGGTCTGAGTTTGAGGCTGTAAAGTGCTTTCTTTGATCGAGCAACGATCTTTGGTGTGTTTAGGCCTTCTGCCGAGCCTTCAGGCAGCGCCATATAGATATTATCATAATCGACGTCAGGATTGGGAAAAGCAGTGACCACATCCAAATGATCGATGTACCAGACATGCTTTCCGACCAGGGAGATGAGAAATTGAAATGTTAGGAGTTTTCAGACAGTGGCCTAAGTTTCTCCGAAGTGCTTTTCTTCGTAGCCTTCAATTACTAGGTGTGCTTTGTCCCGTATTGTGCCGTCAGAATTGTGTTGCATATTGTACACCAATCTGGAGCCAATTGGCTTGACTCGCAATTGCCCTGCTTGCCGGGAGTTGACAGTTGTGAAAGTGTTATTGAGCAGAATTGATGTGAATTCTTCTTCCATTGCTCGTTACCAGTGCTCATATTGAGGACTGTCCATGGCCTCCGCGTATGTGAATGGATCGCTGTTGATGGACGTTGATGCGAGAGCCTGTGCCATGATAATTAGTGCATTTGCAGAGATCTTAACCTGACTTCTTCTGACACAATTTGTGCGTGGTGGCTGTGGATGGCTTGACTGCTTTGTCATTGCGGCCATGCAGTGGGCTTTGTCATTTTCGCGGCGGAGATGTCGATTGTGGATGACGGTTTCTCTGGACACCTCTGGTGCATCATCCTCATCAGCAGGACGTTACTTAACACCTGTACTTGCCGGGAGTCTACGACGGTTGTCAGCATCGGGCAGATTGTGGTCTGTATCATCGTGAGTACAGTCAAGATCACGACTTCCATGGCCTTCACTTGTTCGACTGGTTCCTGCGTGCTCATGGAGATGTGCATCTCCAATCATTTCAATTTCCTCGACATATTCTGTCTCTTCTGGTAGCACAAAGATGTCTGTTTGATCACCATGCAGGCATGATGAGTGGGCATTCCTCTCCTCTTCAAAAATGACATCCGACTCTGACCTTACTAAATAGAATGCTGGGTCCCATATTCTCCAAAGCATCGTCGAAAAGTTCACGTAACCCACCATCATACATGGCTTGGCTTTTGGGATGAATTTTCCAAAGCGTTGCGGCTCGGGGATCCGTCGACTGGCGTTGAAGCCTAATCGCCGAGGGTGGGGGTATGGAGCGTTGTACGAGATTTCATTGCGGTCGGTGTTGTGAGAGGGCTTGGGAAATGCTTGCGACCTCTCGTATGCAGTTGGACACAGTGAATGATAGGCGTCGTGGTCATCCCTTTTTGTCAGGCCTTCGTTCGGGGTTCACTGGTGGAGGTAGACTGCGACATTGTCTGCTTCTCCCCAAAAAACAGGTGGTGCCTGGGAGTCAGTCATCTGAAATCGTGCGTTCTCGGTGATAGTCTGGATCATGCATTCGGCATCATCATTCCAATGGTGAGCGTAGGCAGGACGATGTTCGTCAGTTATTCAATGAGCAGCGAGCACCTGTCAGAAGGTCTTGTTGTCGTATTCTCCGCGTCCATTGTCGCACCGAAGTTGTGTCGCTTTGTATCCCATGGAGTCAACTCGGGCCTGAAATGATTGGTAGGCTGAGGTGCTTGTGTTCGACTTGTTATCTGGAAGAACCCAAACAGAGGTGTAGCGTGTGTAATCATCGATGAATAGAATACAGTAGCACTCGCCGGCGGAGGTGGGGGTGGAGAATTGTCCACACACATCTGAGTGTACAAGTTCAAATGGCTTTGTAGTGCACTTGGTGTTGACTTTGATGATCTTGTCCTTGTGCTTGGCCTGGATGCATGCAGTGCACATTGAGTTGTCAATTGCATATGCATCAATTAGAGATCATACAGCAGTAGGATTATTGTGGGCAAGATGGTGATGCCTCAGTCGTGATTCTGAGATTGTGAGAGGCTTCGGTGAGGTCTTTGTGAGAGGCTCCCCAGCTGTCTTTATAAGGGGCTTCCAAGTGTTCTTGGTAAGTACGGTGGTAGGTGGACATTGAGGTACACTGCTGGCTGCATTTGGCGAGGCGGTGTAGAGTGAGCTTGTAGTAGGCTTGGTGGATTGCACAATTGATGGTACGGTGGTGTCTACGCTCGATGATTGTATCGTGGTTTGTGTGCTTGGTGATGATACGGTGATGTGTGCACTCGATGATAGTATGGTGATCTGTGCGCTCGATGATCGTACAGCGAAATGGGTTCTTGAAGATACTCTTTTTCTCTGTTTCTTGCTTGAAGTGGACTTCGTAGACATGTTTGGTACTGTCGAAGTTAGTGCAGTTGTGGGTGATTTACTATAGAGGTCATTGACCGGATTGTCTGTGATGGGGATGAATGGAGATGATACGGAGCACTTTCCGCGCCAAATTGTGGATGTGTACCCGGCTGTGTCCAATCGATTGATGGAGAGATGCTACAGCCGGAATGTCGGCGTGTAGCGAGCATTGACTTCATACAGCTGTGAAACGTTAACGAGTCCATGGTGGCATAATGTGCCTTTGTTATCATCTCCGAGGTGAATGACTATTGGCTGATGATGTTTCGTCATCGAGTTGAATCTGGTGCGGTCAATGCACATATGGTGAGATGCTCCGGAATCGATGACCCATGCTGTTTGAGCAGAGGCTGTGGTGAGTGCGCTGACCTTGTCGGCCAGTCAGTTTAGGTCGCGATCTCCGGCTGTTGCTAGTGACTCAGTGCCCTTGTGGATATTCTTTCGTTGATCCCGGGCACGTTTGAAGTTGATGCAGTCAGATTTGAAGTATCCTGAGAGACCACAGTTGTAGCATGTTCGTTCGTCGTTCCTGGGGGTGCCTATATTCCCATTTTCGTTTTCAGTGCATTATCTCTTTCCGCATGCTTCGGTGGTATGATTGTCCATTTTGCGGTACGTGGATTTGTGCTTCTGGCATCCGCCACCTCGTCCTCCACCGCCACAGTTTCTGCCACAGGAGTATAGTGCTGGTCCGGTGGATGCATCTCCGATTTCCTTGGTCAGGGTTGTATGCACGGCGTATTCGCGGATCACATCCATACACTGCTGGGCCGTGGGAGCAGGGACCCGCTGTTCAACAATTTGGATGATTGTTTCATATGAATTGAATAGGGTGGTGAAGATATATGTTTTCATGGTGTTATTGGTGATATTTTCAGTGGTGCCAATTAGCTTCTTGCGGAAGGCGATTACTATGGCAAAGTACTGGGTGACCGTGTCGTTTGGCGATGGTCGAGAGGCGGTAATCTTTCTCAGGTCTTGAGTGTGGCGAGTTGTGTAGAGGCATTGTCAAGTCTGTTCCGAAGTGCTGCCCACATTTCGACAGGGTCGTGAATATTGTCGATGAGTGGAAGCTGTTTGTCGCAGCATTTGACGTGTATTTGTACTAGTGCCTTATTGGCTCGGTCATGCCAGCCTTCTTGTACAGGGCGCAGGGCACCACTGTTGCCGGCAGGGAGGTGTTCGAAACCGGTGATCACGTTGTAGGCCTTTTTGGTGATAAGGACTCGGTGAATCATTTGCTTTCAGACAGGGTAGTTTTCCATGGTCAGCTTGGGAACATTGCCATGATCCGTCTTGAATGTTTCGTTTGACATGTTTTTAGATTGGAGGAGGTCAGGAAGGTGACGATAGAGGGTGATAGATGGTGATGCTGTTGCAGCTGATATGCAGGGATGGTTGTGAGTGGGTTAGGGTTTTTGAGGATCTTGTTTACGATTGTGAGAGAAAAATTGTAGCAGGTGCCGGGCTCATAACCTGTTCCAATAGTGATGAAAGAAAAGCTTGATTGTATACAATCTAAGAGTGCCACAAGGCCATATATACATCAGTACAAGTGTGAATACGTGGGTACGCATCTATGTATAGACTCATCAGGCAGACAGTAATCTCCGGTTATACGAGGCTCATCTCTGGCCATTCGAGACTCATCTCTGCCTATTTGAGACTCATCTCTGGCCACAGAAGACAGAGACGTATCATGCAATACATCATCTGTTAAACTTATGGGTCTAAGCTTGTCTTTGTCTATATACGTGGAGAATGATTTTCAGATGCTGGATGCACTCTACCAGGATGCAATTATGAAGCAGAATTAAATGTACATATATCTTGAGCTTGAACCTCTGTATTTATAGTACAATTACACTGTTAGGCACCAATTGAAAATACCAGTGCCAGTGGAAACTATAGTTACCTACAGGCGCCCACAGTTAAACTGTAGGCCTTAAGAACAATGGTTGGCCCAGTCGCCCATGGTTTCCACCAGCGTGAAGCCTGTAGATATAGGCCGTTCATCGGCCTGGCCTGTCACTCGCGGGCCAGGCCAGTTCTGATCTGAAACTCGCCCGCCTGGCCCATTGGGAACACTGACTAAGCCAGCCTAGTCTTGAATATTCTACAAATTGTAAGCTAATTTCTGGCTAGAAAGTGTAGAAAATATTCCTGCAGCATTAAAATTATACATTACCACTGTCAAGATGCTAAATACGCCAAAGTTAGCAGTAATTTCTGCGCCCTAGTTCAAACCAGGTCCTAGATGGTCCGGACTGGTTGTTCGAAATTAGACTGGTTCCATCTTTGAGACCGAGCCACAGGAACAAGTTCACCACCCGGATCGATCTGTCAGTGTTTTTAAACTACCCAGCAGGCTACCTTGCGATTTCCGGCCACAAACGGGCTGCATCCGGCGGGTGCTCTAAAAAGTTGCCAGCGGCCCAGCTTTAGCTACCAATGCCGGCGGAATGCCTTGAATTCCGGTGGTATTTGCAAATGCTAGGGATATCTACCAAAACGAATGCCTGCGAGATTCATACATACCTGTGAATGCTAGCGTTAAATGCAAAAAGCGGCGAATATTTACAAATACTGCTTTGGCATGAGTACTAGCTTATATTTGCCCACCCGGTGTAAAAAAAGCCGGCAATCCAAATCCAGCCGGGCAGCATGTTTGAATCTCGTAAACAGGCCAGATTTCGGTCAAGCTGCGTCCGTTTGGCCCCTTGGTAAACACTGCGAACCGTTGAATCACTGATATGCATTGGATGAATTGCTGTCTCATCGGGTATGACCGTAAAATGCATGAGATATAACTATCCAAACGATGTTTTCTGCAACATTCATATACTATCATGACACTATTACCAAATAACGCACCAAACTTCCCTATGTACGTGGAACACACCTTACTGACAAAGTCCAGTAGTTGCTTGTATACTACGCCCACTTACATCACCACTACTTGGAAATTGTGACCATAATTGACAGTAGGGTTAAGAAAAGTCCTCCGAGGGTTGCCATATAACTCCCTAATGCATAAGCCTTCTCAACCCCAGAAAGAATTCCATAGAGTGCACTAGTAACAATACAGACCAGTAGCCAGAAACTTGAAAGAACTGTTGCTTTCCATAGGGACCATTGTTCGACACACAGAAGTATGTGCTCCGGCCGTCGGGAGCCGACAGTATGTTGATTTGTATCCAGCAGTTGCAACATTGTTATCGCATCACTATTTGACTTCAGATGCGTTTCAGATTTGATATCGTTAACAAGCTGGCAAAGCAATCCTTGTTCGCGCATGGAAAGAGATGGTGGGTTTTCTGTGCGATTCCAGGCAACCAAACTATCTTGTGTTGTAGTCTGCAGCTCCACATCGTACATATGTTGGTACTTATTAGTTTCCCATTAGTATGCCGTATGACCCGACACCTAACGTAGCTCGCCTCACCTTCACGACTTCAAAATGATGAAGAGTTCTCAAGAAAATAATCCGTGCAAAACCTCTTTGTCGTTTGTATTCAGTGGCCAATGCCTCACATAATTCCCGGTAGCTGATATCAGCATCTTTGAAGTAAATTACAGAAAGGTACGCCGTGTTGCAAGACTTTTGACGAGCCAATCCAACCGAAAACCCGTCCACAGCAGATTCTGGCTGAGGTGACACGGCAACCGCTGCCACCGGGTCGTTGGTTGATTGGATCAATGGGCTGGTACCGTTCGTATATCCTTTGCGCCTTCTCAGTCTTTGAGAGGATATCAAACCGGGTTGTGCAATTGATTGAGCAGAGGCAAAGGTATACTCGCTCGAGCTATGGGTTTGACTGGATTCAAGGAGCTTCAGCTTCTCTACCATTTTGTTCCCCCTATGATTAGTAAGATTTTGCGCCTCCAACTTCGCGAGGGTTGCTTCATATGACATATGGTGGAATAAAAGGCTGTAAGCAACCAGGAAGGCGTAGGATCTTTCGTCGAATGTATCGTCGTGAATAAGTACTGATTTACCATATATGGCATATGAATTGACGACCGAGCAGATATCTGAGATACCCTTAACCATATCCAGCTCTTTCTCCCATTGAATATGAATGTAATCCAAGCCATCCTCGTTCCATTCATTCTCGACATTAGTTTTGCTGTCGTTGACAGCACTCTTGTCGCGGACTGCTCCAGTAACTACGATATTATGTCGCCCTTGAATTCTGTTCACATGGGTTTGCATTTCGTTTGGCTGAGTTAAAGAACTTGAATTGAGATTATTCAGCGGCATTTGCATCTTAACGATATTCCATTCCTCGCCCTCGGTAAAAGGAATCTCCAGTTCCGCAGCCAAGTTAATAACCAAGTCGAAGCGACACGCAACTTCTGGAGTAGGTTGTGAAGACACAAAAATCATTGGAGGAAAAATGCATAATGGGTAATGCAGAATTTGACATTTTTGCGTAGAACAGCCATCCGATCTGGCTTGTTGGGGGGCTGAGATTGGACTGGAGTCGGATGGTTCCAGACTAGATGGTGTTGTGACTGGATTGTTGGCAGACGGGCCCGGTCTAAGGCCAGGCACTGTCCTGTCGGATCCAGCACGAAGATCGGACTGGACTGGGCTGGACTCGATTTCGGACAGTTCCAGACTAGATACCAGCCTAAAGCCAGGTGCTGTTGTAACTGGATTATTCGTAGATAACCCTAGTCTGAGATTGGACTCTGTCCAGTCAGGTCCAGCAGGAATGTCTGCCCGGACGAGACCAGACTCGGACTGGGATGGTTCCAGACTGGACGTCAATCTGAGGCCGGGCTCTGTTGTAACTGGATTGTTGGTACACGGACATAGTCTGTGGTCGAGCTCAGTTCTACCCAGTCCAGCACAAAAGTCAGCCTGGACTGGACTGGACCCCGACGGTTCCAGTCTAGACGGTTCTGTAACCGGAGTGTTAGTGGACGGACACTGTTTTTGGTTGGGCTCAGCCCGGTCCGGTGATATAGGCAGGTCGGACTGGACTGGACTAAATCGGGACGGGTCCAGACTGAATGGTTCCGTACCCGGACTGTTGGTGCGGCTCATTGGTTGCTCCTGAGACCCGTTTAAAGACTCCGTTATGGGAACCGTCGGTACTTCCCTATAAGGGCTTTGAGAAGATCGAGGGAACAATGTGTCGACCTCGCGGATTATAGCTCGCATACGGTCATCGCGTTCGCGACTATAGAATGGTGTTTCTGCGACGGTACAATTCCAGCCCGAAATTTGTACTCCAGTGCTAGGGCCAGTAACGAGAGGATACCTTCTTAACCGTTAGTTTAGGTACAGCTACTGAAATGACGAGTGACTGTACCGTTTGCGAGGCATTATAGAATTACCTAAAGAGATGTGATGGAATGCGTTGGTCACCTACAATATCACAACTGCAGTGGGATAAGGGTTACTAACAAATACGAGTGGTGTATCTGGCGTAGCAGAACTGTTAACCAAACTGGTGTTGCTGAGAGAGGAGTAGCGGTGGTGCCGGTGGTAACAGTGCCAGCAAAAGGTTTAAATGACAAGGAGAGAAGAGTAACTGAGCGGCTCATGTGGGGAGAGCCTGAGAAAAGAGCACGAGAAGGTGGGATACGGGAAGTGACGATTTTTTTCGACATCCTAAAGTTCCGTGGGTGGCACAGTCCTTCATTGCATGTTCTTGGCGGCATACCTTCTGACAGTATCCTAGTTATCTGTAGCAGTCCATGTAGCGTATGGCTACTTCCATTGGCCGGTGTGTTACGATAGCCAGCGCAATACGGCTTGGCAGTAGTAGCCCCGCTGCTGGTCGACCTTTTTGCAACACTTACGCATACCGAAAAGCCTACGCTAATCTACAAATCGCTAGACTGGTCGGAAAAGTTGCTAGAAAGCTGACCGACGGCAGGGCTGAACGCTCTAATATGTGGTGCATGGGTTAGCCATGTCAGTTCTCAAAAGTGTTGACTGGAGTCATTGCTTCAACAAATTGCGTTGATGGACCGTCACCGAAGTCGTCGCTTCCGGGTATATCCGAAGTTATTTTTCCTACCCGCCCAGTTCCCTGCAAGCGTAACGCAAATTAAAGGAAAAAGTGAAAAGCGACAAAAGTCTTGCCGAAGCAGAAACAGCGCCATAAGTCAGCAACAATGATAGCAACTACAGAACGGAGAGCGGCGATCGATTCGGGACGTCGAATTGACCCTGGAGTGAGCGTCCCATCACCGGTGAGTCCGCAGGAGGAGGGCGTGTACACACACGCACACAATTGAGTGGAGTCGCGTAAAGTCTTCACAGAAAACGCGATTGCGCAACGCGTCAGCCAACCAGCCAGCAACGACTAGGACTACCTTAGAAAGCGAGGTTTGCCTCACAGGAGTGATGACTGAAGACAGAGTCAGCGGGAGGAGCGACATTGAAACGGGAGAAGCGGGAGATGAGAGGAGCGACACGCCTATGGATATGGCAACAGAGTTGGCAACGGCGGCGACACTGATCCCTGCGGAGACCACGGGCAAAACCAGAGTTGAGCCACTGGAGAGAAACGAGATTGGAAAGTGGAGAAGGAGGAGTGAGGCAGTGGCGACCACTGTGGCCCCCAGCGACTGGAAGAGCCGCATGGAGAGGACGAGGCGACAGCAGGCAGAGGAGCTAGCCCAGCTGCACCGGGCCGTTGGACACCTAACAAACCTGCTGCCAGCACAGGCTGCCTGTGAGAAGGCACAGTGGCGAGGAATGATGACATGGATGCAAGAGAGAGAGCAGAAGTGGGATAGCCGCCACAAGGACGATAACCAGTGTGAGGCAGGCCTCACAAACATGATTGCAACGGTCGTGAAAGGAGTAGTACCAGGCAAGGAAGCAAGAGGGAAAGAGAGAGAAAACACTGCAAGGATGGATGGTTGCGGGCTAGAGGCCTCGCAGCATGCAGATGCAAGTCAGGAAGGAGGACCAGAGAAGCACCAACAGCTGCTGCAGCCACTGAAGCCCAGACTGCAGCTCAAACTGCAGCCTAAACCACAGCACGCACCCAAGCCAAAGTCAGTGCCCACACCCACTAGACGGTGGGAGATAGTCCCACCGCAAGCCCAGAGTCAGAGGGCACCTGTTTGCCCAGGCCCTTCCCCAACAGCCGGAGCGAGCATGGCAGAGAGACGCCTGATACTATGGAGAGAAGAGGGTGTACCGCCCCCCAACAAAATCGACCAGGACATAGCATCGGCAATCAACAGAGCACTGTTCCACCAGAAGTCACCAGCCCACATTCGGATCATGAACGCAAAAAGGAACGCTAGGGGTAGGATTACGTCAATCACCCAGGAGAATGCATTAGTGGGGAGGGAACTATTTTACCGCGACATCATCATCACCGCCGCGCGCACGTTCGACAAGGGAGTGATCGACATTGAAGAGAAAGAGTCCTGGGAGAGTCTCAACATCCATGCTGTACCACTTATGAGGTACATTGGAAAAGGCATGGAAGGCCTGCTGAAGATTGCAGAGGAATTCCAAGCGGAGAAGGAAGGCATAAAAATCCCCACCCACATACGGTGGCTGGCGAACCCCTGCACCATCGAATAGTGGAGGCAGAACGGAGAAATTGCCACATCATCGGTTATCTTTGTTGTGAAGGGGAGCAAGAGGGCATGGTGGTGGGTTAAGAAGGCCATCAAGGTGGCGGGAGTGTGGTACCGAGTCGAACCGTACCCCAATGCGGGCCCTGACAGCAGATGTAAGCTCCGCTGTGAATGGAGCTACTTCAAGAACAAGTGCCGTAATAAGCCGAAGTGTGGCTCCTGCTCAGGTCATCACCGGACAGGCGACCACAAGTGCAACGAGGTGGGATGCTCAGCCAATCAGGATCACTCTGTGGTCACACGTCAGAGAAGTAGCCCAATTGCAAAGGAAATCACATTGCATTTAGCAACAGATCCACAAAGATGACAGAATCCGGCAAGGCAGTGCGGCAGAGTAGGAAGATAGGGCAAGCCGGAGAGCCACCCACGGAGGCAACTACTGTGGTGGAATCGGGGACGAACAGAGTGGCGCTTGGTCTCCGACCCAAGGGAACCTCAGCAGATGGGGGGGGAAGCGATGCAGAGATGGGGGAGGTGGAGGAGAAAGAGGTAACGGGGGAGGCAGCAGACATTATGATGACCGAGACCGTGAACAAGACCGCGACTGAAATTGGCACTCCAACTAGTGCCCAGACTAGCAATGATTAAAGCGATGTGACAAAGTTGTGGTCGGTCGTACGAGTGGACCATTGCAGTGCTGGAGACGGGAGTCGAACGGAAGGGGGACGTAGTGTGCTTGCAGGAGCCACCGAGAGAAAGAGGAGGTTCTAGGATCAGCCATTCGGCATATCAAATCATGAACAGAACAAGAGTGTGGACAGCGATACGGAAGGGGAGTAGACTGGTGGGTGATGAGCATAGGGATGTAAGCACGGGAGCAAACAACAATATCATTGTCAGCGACGTCAGAGCAAGAGAGGACAAGATAACGAGGATTGTCCATGTTTACAATCAGAAGGACAGGCAGTCAGGAGGGAGACCAGCACTAAAGCTGAACAGGCAGAGAGTCATTCGGCAGGGCGGAACTGTCATTCCGGGACACTTTAACGCCCACAGCAGTCGATGGGACTCGAGGTGCCGCCTTCTGGCAAGGAGTGATCGCCGAGAATGGACTGGAAATTGGAAATCATGGCCAACCCACACACTTCTGGACAACAGAGGACCATGAGGGCGAGTCGGTCATCGACTTGACATGGGCGAACTGACTGATAATACAATGGTCCATACTTGCGGATGATCATGCCACTGGATCCGACCACGACGTCATCCAATGGGGGGTGGAAGAGGACAGGCAGGAAGAAGCGGATCACGAGAGGGTAGTACGATGGAACTTAGCTGCAATGACGCAGAAATACTTGAAAGCTGCCGAGAAGCATTGGCTGGATTTAGCGAAGGAGAGGGCTCACCTGGATGCAGAGTGCACAGAGGACGAGGCGGAGCAGGAGGCCACAAGGTGTCAGGAGGCAATGAGCAGCGTTCTCAACGCCACAGCGAAGAAGATCAGGATCTGTGCCAGATTGAAGCGGTGGTGGAACGCCGACATTACAGAAGGAAGAAAAGTGGTCGCAAGAGAGACAAGCAGACGGAACTCAGAGGGGGCCGCCAGGGCGAAAGTAAAGCTCCAGAAGTGGATTCAGCAATCCAAGGGCATAATGTGGAGTGATGATTTGCAGGACCTCAGGGGAGTCGACATGTGGAGGGCAGCCCGAGGCGCCAACCCTCGGGCGAGCATGTCCGTCGAGGCCTGGACGGATGGAGAAGTCAAGCAAGCCAACACCGCCACGGAGAAACATCAGCAAAATGTAAATTGGTCCTGAACCCACACACCAACCTCACTGACACCCCCGCAGTCCCCACCTGAGCTCCCAAGTAATTCCAGATGCTCACAGGCCCTCCTGGAGATAAGCAAAGTGCTCTCGGACTCTGCAACAGCATCCGCAGGTGCTCCTGAGAGCACCTGCTGTTATGGAACTGCATTCAGGATGCTACGAGATGTGACTTATAAGATCGTCAAATTTTGGTGCTTCAGCAACCTCTGCCCACGTCTGCGGGAGACTGAGTACCATATTCACCAATTAGTCGTTCTGAGGGTTCCATAACCACAAGGCATTTCGTATATCAGATTCATCTTGGTTACAGTTACATGATTCGCTGCATCATAATATGGCATGTATTATCTATCTAAGTCTCTCTATATATATACATACGGCTAATCCGGCGGCAGATGCTACTGGAGCATAATCACAGGAACACCTGGAGACCCTGATTGAGAGATCTTACAGATGCACTTGGAGGCCGCGATCGAGCGAGTTTGGAGATGCACTTGGAGGCCGACACCGAGTTGAACTGAGAGATGGACTCGGAGGCCATGATAGAGCGGGTTTGGAGATAAATTTGGAGGCCGTGATTGAGTAACGCAGAGATGCACTTGGAGGCCGTGATCGAGCGGGTTTGGAGATGCATTTGGAGGCCAAGATCAAGTTACTCAGTGATGCACTTGGAGGCCAAGATCAAGTTGAACTCAGAGATGCACTTGGATGCCGTAATCGAGGGAGTGTGGAGATGCACTTACAGGCCATGATCGTGCGAACTTGGGGACCTTGATCGGTCGAGTTTGGAGGTGCACTTGGAGGCCATGATCGAGTGAACTCAGAGATGTGCTTGGAGGCCACAATCAATCGAATTTGGAGATGCACTTGGAGGCCGAGATCGTGTAAGTCCGAGAGGCACTTGGAGGCCATTAACAAGCGAGTTTCGAGATGCACTTGGAGACCATGATCGATCGAGATTGGAGGAATACTTGGGGGTGGTCGATCTGGAGGTGGTCGATCTGGAGGCGGTAGATTGGGAGGGAGGTGCGACGGCAGCTGAGAGTCTATTCATTGGTTAACTGGTAATCGTGGGAATGTAGAGAATTGAGTACAACATGGTGCTCTGAGAGATGAGAGACTGGCTGAGAGCAAGAGACAGTCAATGTTGCGATGATGCAGTACACAGTGTATTCAGTACTCGGTGTATGCTGTACTCGGTGTTAACTCTTGATAAGGGCATAGAGAGATAGAGAGGGATGACTTAACTTCGTGTTCTTAGGTGATGGTATAGTTGAGGATGAGAAAGAGAGAGATGGGGCGATTCATCTTGAGAAACTGGAAGTTCAAGAATTGTGTGTGAAAGTCAATTTACCATCCCCGATATAGCAGATGCGTGTGCTGATCCAGCGTGTAATTACACCGATGCAAGTTCTTCACAACCCAATCAGGCAGGTTGTACTGTTGATTTCTCATATCCGCTCGTATCCTCAACATCGTTCTCATTTTCATCCCCCATCTCTCTCTTTCTCGTCCACAACTCTACCATCATCACAACACACAGAGTTCAGTTATCCCTCTCTATCTCCCCATGCCATGGTCATGAGTTGACACCGAGTATAGCATACACCGAATACAGCATCCACCCAAGATTGTTTGTCTTGCTTTCCTTCTCATGATTACGAGTTGGACCCAGAATGTAGCTTCAGCTTCCGGCGTTCCTCCATGTACGATCGATCGCCATCAGCTTGCTCGCCATGTGAGTTCAAAGATTCAGTCACTTTGTGACATTCCCACATTTGCAAGTCCCCTAACTGAGGAATAGATTCTCAGCACCCAGTGTGCAGTCCATCGACCGCCTCTAAGTACTCGTCACGATTCGCCCGATTACGGCCTCCAAGTTCCCAAGATCATGGTGTCCAAATGCATCACCAAACTCACTCGATCACATCCTCCAAGTGCAGCTGGAAACTCGCTCGATTACAACTTCAAAGAATATCTCCAAACTCACTCGATTACGGTCTCCATGTTCGCACAATCATGGCGTCCAAGTGAATCTATAAACTCGCTTGATTACGATCTTGTCGTGGATCTCTAAGTTCACTCGATCACAGTCTCAAAGTGTCTGCAATTACCGTCGATTACCGCCTCCAGATGCATCTCCATACTTGCTCAATCACAGCCGCGGAGTGTATCTCTGAGTTCACTCGATCATCATTTTCATGCGCCCCTCGAATTGCTCTCAAGCACCGCCTGCAGCCAGTTTAGATTTGCCATGTGTAGATGGGTAGCTACATGGATACATATATACATAGATGAGAATACAATCGTTGAACAATGAGTAGTAGCTATGATTTCCTGGTGCACCAGCAGGGTTCCCAAAGAAGATGTTGTTTTTCCCAGACTGCTCTACTGTGATTCAAGGTGCTCTCAGACATGTTGCCGGCACTCAAAAGTTTGTCGCCGGCACTCCCAGGTGCTACCAGACTTGTTATCGGCGCTCCCAGTTACTCTGTAGGCCGGCAGTTATGCCCTCCTAGGGTCTGATACTCTCTTGAAATTGACGCATCCAAGTTTACACTCCACATCCTCTCAGACACTTCTGGAGGCTTCCAATGACTAAAATACATTTTGCTGATGAAGAGGAGATATTGAGACGTGAATCTTTCCGCACGAATATCCACGACCAGTGCTATGAGCTACCCCCTGCTGGAAGTGCACATACACACATCACTGAGCAAACAGTTGAGTGAGCCTTGCACGCTGAATCAGTCAAAAAAGCAGCGGGCCCAGACCAGCTGTCTTTTGGCACCACACGGCTACTCTGAAAGTGGGTCAAATTGGGGGTCGTGAGGCTCATGATGGCAGCCATTCCCACAGGAAGGCAACCAGCGGTATGGAAGCGGGCGAGCGGTGTGTTGATTCGTAAGCCTGGCAAAGACAACTATACAAAGCTGAAGGCCTACCGCTCCATATCGCTGCTTAGCTGCATGGAAAATGTGGTCGAAAATGTAGTCGCTGATGTGCTGACTGAAGAGGCTGAAAGAAGGGGACTACGTAGTGACAGACAATTTTGAAGAAGGAAAGGGTGGTCAGCTATCAATGCAGCGGCCATCATGGTGTGCATAGCTCATGCAGCCTGGAAGAACGGCCACATGATAGGCGTGCTTGTCATTGACATCAAGGCAGCCTTCCCAAGCGTGGCAAAAGGAAGGCTACTCAACTTAATGAAGGTCAGGCAAATGAACTGAGACCATATATGCCGGACGGAGAGCGTTCTCGCCGAAAGAATGGTGCAGATCGAAATCAAATGCGATGCCATGGAAAGACACCCAGTTGAAGGAGGGGTCCTGCAGGGCTCACCTGTGTCACCAAACCTCTTTGCGATCTACACCTCAGGACTGATCAAATTGGTCGAAGAGTATTTGTCAGCCAAAGGATTGTCTTTTGTCAACGATCTCGGCTGGGTGGCGACGGGGAGCAATGTCAACCAGGTCGTCACGAACCGTGGGAGATGCGCAGTGAAGAGCATCGAGGTGGCAAGCAGACGAACGCGACAGTTTCACCCGGCGAAAACGGATGACGCACTATTTTCATGTAGACGAGGCCACATGAAACACCTCCGGTCAAAACTGACAGCAAACATAATGGTCCGAGATGTTTTCATACATTTCAACAGACATGCGACACGCTGGCTCGGGGTCTGGATGGACACGCACCGGACCCTCAAGGAGCACCATCACCGATGCATGATGAAAGCCAGGGCAGCAGAAGTTGGACTTTGAACCCTCACAAAGAGGTAAGGGGTAGTACCACAGAGCGTAAGGGCCATCCAAGTGGCATGTGTCCAAGCTGTCGCACTGTTTGGGAGCGAACTGTGGTGGGATCCCAACGAACTAGGCAGACATGATGATCTCCAACTTCTCCTGAATCAACAAGCCAGATTAATCCTGGCTGTGCTACCCACCACCCCGCGAGGAGCGTTAGTGAGAGACTGTGGGCTTACACCCGCGCCTGTAATGTTAGAATCCAGACGGCAGCATCTTGCGGCGAGGCTAGCAAACACGTGCAGCATCAAGCTGATACAACTAGATCAAAACCCCTCTTCTGGGGCGCCGGCATGCAGAGCAGTGAGAAAAGAGTACGAGCACGGCCGGACAACAGAAGGCATGAGCTGGCCGACTCAAGGCGAAGAGTCAGTGGTCAGAACCGTTATACTGGACGATGCCTCTGCAGACAAGTGAACCGCGCAGCGATGGGCAAGAGAGAAAGCGGCCAAAGTAGGAGCGGCAGTCTGCATGTGGTGGACAGATGGATCGCACTCAGATGACGGCCGAGTGGGAGCAGCGACGGTATCCAAGCACAGAGACAAGTGCAGGTCCGGCCGCAGCTCGCTGGTCACTGTACGAAAGGAGGTGTTTGACGCCGAACCGCGGGAGATCGGACTGGCGCTCGAGGAGACGATTGAGAAGAGAGAAATACTGCAAAGAAATCGGGTGAAGATAGTGGCGGTCTTTAGCATTTCACAAGCCGCCATTTGGCGGGCGGCACATCTAGAGCCAGGCCCCAGACAACGGCTAGCAAGACAGATCAATTGAACGGCGCAGGCTCTCCCTGCCCATCGCGTCAAAACGGAGATTTACTGGGTTCCAGGACACACCGGTATCCCTGGGAAACAAGAAGCAGACCGCCAGGCCAACGTAGCCTGCGAGGCCAGAGGGGACAAGGCAATAGAGCAGGCTTACACCTTGGCCGCAAATACGGCCAGACGGATCTCCGATGGAAGGTCAGCAGCCAAAGCCAATTGGGAAGACAACAAGTACGGCCAGCACTTCGGCTACAGACTCCAGGGCAAGGCGGGAGCCAAGAGATCTATCGCAATAACAAGCTTGAAATTGCTGCCAACCAGGTACTACAGACTAAACTCCAGGCAAGCACCGACTGGAGTCTACCTAAAACGGTTTCGCCATTGTGAGGACAACAAATGCTGGTGGTGCAGTGTTGGATGCATGACGGCGGCCCAGACGCGGGAACACCTCTTCCGCCACTGCAGCCGGTGGATATACTAGCAGATAGCACAGTGGAAACCGGTTGGTATGGCGACGGGCTGGAAAGCCGGCAGAATCCGACATATGCAGATTGCTGAGCTGTTTTCCCCGGACGAATGTGATCAAGCGGTGGTGGACTTTCTAGTGGCTACTGAAGTCGGGAAGTTCCCGCCCAGAAGACGGGAGGGAGGGAGCAGGCTCACAGGCTGACACAGATGCGGGGAGCGGCAGCAGCGGGCATTGATCTCTGCGTTATTGTTTCTTTTCCTCTCTATTCTTTTCTATTATGGTCTGAATTTGAGTGGTCATTTGTCAGCGGGGATAAAGGATACTGGGGGGGCAGCTCCGCCATCTAGCCGGCTAGCCCGGAGGCAGAGGAGATATCAGGCCCTGTTATACTCTAATTAGAGTGCATACAGTATGAATAATACAAAAAAACAACAAGGCAAATTGAAGACATGCAACTTGCACTCTATGCACCTTTTTAAGACGAATTACAAAGTTCAGCTACTTACTGTATCAATCTACAGCGGCTCCTAGATCACAGGATTATACCAAACCTTGACGTGGATAAGCACAGAGTTAACTAATTTCTAAGATATTATCTACTTCGTAGCTGGATGGAACTAGATGTGGTTGCAATGGCCTACACGATCTATTTTTGAACTTTCTATTTAAGCTCAACACCTCATGCATACAGCTCCGGTACCTTACTAGCGGTGTGGGCACGCCCAGCACCTGTGCACACCTACAAGCTGCTAGCGGGGTACCTTGTAAATCCCGGAATTTTTTTCAAAATTGCAAATTGCTCAACGACCACACAATGGAGCGAATATCAGAGACCGCAGTATAATAGACAACTCCAAGGCCTACATGTCAATCCAAAAATCAAGCCAAATGGCCCAATCTTAAGTAAAATGAGAATGTGAGTGAGAGTCAATGAAGCAGGGGGATTTTTACCCACCTCTTAACCTTGTTTTATCACAGATTGTCAATGGAAATTGACTGGCAGAACCATCAGAGCATATACTGTATACTAGCTGCCAATTACTATCAGTCTTGGCAGATTTGGGCTGATGGTTGTGGAGATAGAAACTACTATTTATAGTATATGTATACTGCATTCACACTTCCAAGAGTATCACAGGAACTCAGAACCCCTTCACCTGTATTAGATCGGACTTGGGGAATTGGATAATCCTCTGCACTACCATACCTTCTGTAATTTTTGCAAATGTGACATTTTATTATCCTTTGTCGCTGTAAAGCTGTTTGCCTGTAGGCTTGTATTATTCTACATTGACTCTGGCCCATTGTGCACAGAATTGCAACCACAAGTGGTGGAGTAACAGTTTGGGGTATGTAGCTCCCCTTTTCCTGATTTTTTCTTAGCAGTACATACATAAGTCACCCAGAGTTTGGCCATTTTGATAGTTGTTTGGCCCAGAGTAGGCATACCATATACAGATAGAGTTTTAATTCTCATTGGCCTGATACTGATACAGGTTGTATACTTGTTAGTCTCTATATTTACTTCATAAGCTGTCACTCATTGCAGTCATACCATACAGTCTTATAGAAAAGATTTATCTGATTGTAGATAGCATGTATCTAAGCGTTATGTAGAACAGATTTACCTGATAGTGTATGAGATGTATCTAAGTTTCAGGTAGAAAACATTTAACTAATGGTATACAATGATTCAGATAAGCATATGCAATGTGTCTTTTTCGATTCTTAGTGGTCAGAATTCGGTGGCTGGGTGGCTGAGTTGCTGATAGTGGCCAGTATACACCACCAGAACTTAGATTAAAAACAACCAACCGATTCAAGTCTGCAAGTTGCACTCTGACAACAAAGTGTGATATATGTGAAATGTATATAACTCTACCTGCTTTCCCAGTCCAGGTTGACATCCATGATATTTTTAATATTGTGTGGGTAGTTGTGGATTAATACCTTTATTGTAATGTTTTTTGACAGTAGTATGAGGAGAATTTGCAATGGAGTAAATTGGAAACTGGCAAATGAAATACAACCTATTTATGAATGTTTCATCCCTAGAACATGTTATGATCAGGGCAAAACTTGGTGACATCATTGGATTTCAAATGATTCTTATACCTATTCAGAAAGCTTCATTTCAACGGACAATGATTGCTCAGGCCATAGGAATAGTACCAACTTACAGAGACTTCGAGAGATATACTAGTGCGCTTGGAACCTGTACAGTGGGTACACCGGAGAAGATGGAGTTTAGTCTAAACAGGGTGGTGGAAACATCCATATCCTATCTCCACTGCATATATGAACACGGAACACCAGTAGGGGGATGGTAGTGCACAGGGCTAACAGAGGTCGATTGGGTGATTGCAAGTGACTATATTTAGAAGACTCAGAAGTAGATAGATACACTGAAAAAAATGACACTGTATAATGTATAACCCATAGAATAGTGGTTTCTGAGATCTGAATCCATAGTATATTTGACCGATGGCAGTAACAGCTCCTATTGACCTGCATGTTGACTCCATTACTATGGTATTCATACAATTTTGTTCACTAAAAACTATACATTATGCTGCATTCAACGATACAGCCAAATACACTTCATTCCATACTCCCAAGCAACCTCTCAAGATGTACTTTAGTACACACCTGTGTTCGATCTCAAGTATGCTTCCATGTCCACTCAATCATACCTTCCAAGCCTGCTTGACTCTATGCTCCCAGGTAAGCTCTCAAGATGTGTCCAAGTACATTCCCAGTATGTTCCTAGGTATACCTCCAATGACATTCTCAAGTACACTTCTGAGTATGCTTGCATCAATGCTACTAATTTCACATGATGGTATACTCGCCACCATGTATGCTCTTATGTAGGCTCTCAAGATGTTCTCAAGCATACTTCCAAACATGCTCTCAAGTATGTTCCCAACTGCATGACATGATACACTCCCAACCTACTTGGCTCTATGCTATCAAGTTTACTCTCCAGAGGCAAAACACTCCCAATGTCACCTGACTATATGCTCCCATATATGCTTCTTGGTATTTAATTGAGAGACTTGAAGAGTTGCAGCCACCAGGTACCAGGAGGCAGATTATGGGGAGTGGGTAGTGGGTGGCATATCGTAACAGAAATCATAATGTCAATTAATGTTAAAGTGCAAACCATATCTTGATTGCGCCCACCACATTGAGATCTTGCAATGATTCATAGTTACGGTATTGACAATCACAATTTTAGATTTGGCAGGAAAAGTAGAAAATTGAATCTTAGAACTCAGATGTTCTAGCAAAATATGCTGCCTGCAGCCTACAGATGGTGGGTGTATGTGTGCACATTCAGGCCAGGGCTGAAAGTGATGATGTCAATGGTATGATGGCCATAGTGATGATAGCGATGAGAGTAGTGTTGGTGATGGTGAACATAGTACCTGAAGCACTCAATCAAGTAGATTCAGTCCAGCCATATTCCAGTAAAACTTTCCAACAACTCATAGATTTTCATCGGTCAAATGCATCACGAGGAAAACTCAACTCCTCACAATGTTTGCATTGTTCAGCTGCAGTTCTTAAGCATTGTGCTGTTATCCAGTCATCAAGAAGGCTTTGAAGGAGGCTATAAAATAGGCTTTCAAGCAGAATAACAAGCAGCCTTCAGACTAGGCTCTGAGAAAGTGTTCAAATGCCAGCAGGCTCTTCAGTGGACTCCATACTGCCATAACAGCTATGTAGTTAACACAGGTATACCTTCATATCTGGCCACCAGCCATATATAGTTTCACTGAATGGACTGTAAATGACGATAAACTGCTCATTGTGTAGAGGTCCGCGGGAAGCTTGCTGTGAGTTGTACATGTACCCAGGTACACAGTGTACAGGCTATTGTCAATTTGTACTTTGGCTGTTGTATTATTTCACCACACAATGTAATATGCACTTTATTTGTTCCAGCTATTGGTTACAAGTACTTATGTTGAGCTTTGTTGATCCATGCAATATGTGTGATTCCTCAAGACTGGTTGTTCTGTTATTTCCTGTCACCATATATATTTATACTTCTTGAGCTTGAGCTGCTCCCTTCAGAATTCCCTTACAATGCTGCAAGATGTATGGTGGAAAGTTGAAGATAGGCCTTCAACCTTCTAGATCAACTGAGTGACGACTAACAATTCTAAGGTATATCACTGGTGGTTAAGTAATGCATAGAGCCTCACTTCTTTTCCTTCTGTGGTCTCGATTCCTTTCTCCATTCCTCTTCTGCCCCATAATGTCCCTCAACAGCAATATCCAACAGAGTGGCTGGATAGTCTATTCATTAGACAATTCACCTGGATACAGACAGTCATTGATGTGGAGTGTGGCATGGCACCATATGGGTGGTATTTGGTAGAGAGACCAGGTGGTGCATTCAACTTTTTTCCTTCACACAAGTCAAGTCATACATGTAACTTGATTATCTTTACATGATTGAGCACAGCGAAACATCAGCAAAATGTATTTTAGTCACTGAAAGCCTCCAGCAGTGTCTGAGAGGATGTGGAGTGTAAACCTAGATGCGTCAATTTCAGAAGAGTATCAGACCACAGGAGGGCATTCCTGAAGGCCTTTAGAGTAAATGGGAGCGCCGGCGACAACCCTGGGAGCACCAGTGACATGTCTAGTAGCGCCTCGAATGACAGTAGAGCAGTCTGGGAAAAACATGTTCTTTGGGAACACTGCTGGTGCGCCTGGAAATCATAGCTATTCCGTATCATTCAATGATTTTTAAAACTCATGTATTCAGTTTGAATTCCCATGTATGTATCTATGTATCTATATAGCTACCCGGCTACATACGGTATATCTGGACTGGCTGCAAGAGGTGCTTGAGAGATATTTGAGGTTGACGTGAAAATGACAATCGATTGAACTCGGAGATACACTCCGAGGCCATGATCGAGCAGGAGTGGGGATGCCACTGTAGCCCGTGATGGATTGAACTTGGAGGCCATAATCAGGCGAAGTTCGAGATACACTTGAAAGCTGTGATTGAACAAGTTTGGAGATGCACTTGGAGGTCGTGATCGAGCGAGTCTGGAGATGTACTTCGAGGCGGTGATCAAGAGAGTGTGTAGATGCAATTGGAGGCTGTGATTGAGCCAGTATGGTGATGCACTTGGGGGCCGTGATCTAGTGAGGTTGCACGAGAACTGGAAGGCAGTCGATGGACGGCGCCCCTTGTGCTGAGACTCGATTAATCAGTTATAACACACACAACCGTGGGAATGTAACAAGGTAACATTACCTTTGAACATTCATGGCGAGCTGGCTGGTGGCGGTCAATCATTTAGAGAGGCACACTGGAAGCTCGAGCCACATTCAGGGGTCAACTTGTAATCATGAGAATGAAGGGAAGACCAACAATCTTGGGTGTATGCTGTACTCGGTGAATGCTGTACTCGGTGAATGTTGTACTCGGTGAATGCTGTACTTGGTGTCAACTCATCATCATAACATGGAGAGATAGGGAGGGATGTCTTGCCTTTGTATTCTGCGATGATCGTAGAGTTGTGGACGAGAATGAGACAATTGGGGGATGAAGATGAGAACGATGTGATTATGAACGGATACGAGAAGTCAGGGGTACGACTTGCCTCATTCGGTGACAAGACCTCGTATCGGTGCGATTACACGCCGGATCGGGACTTATACCTGCCGTATTGGGGATAGTGATACAACTCGCACACGAAATTCTGTTATGTCCCAGTTTGTGATGATGATTTCCGCCGTACTGTAACGGCGATACATGACCCGAGGCTGGGTAAGCGGCAGTGTATATTGGTCGCCGCTATGGCACTGAGATCTGTATCGAATATCCTACCATATACTCTCCATATGTACTCACTTGCTCTCGTGTGCAACCGTATTACCATATCATACGTCTGTGATCAAGCGCAGGTGTACGTGCCTTTACATTATATTCGATTTATCAGGCATTGGATACATTTCGCTCACGAGGATACACGAGTTTTTCCCCTATTGTCAAAGAATGACAAAACCGACAGAAAACGAACAGCCTGCGCATCAATTTTACCGTCAATCGTCTACTACACCTGCTAAGAAAGCTGGCAGATATCAATTGGGCTTGGCTAGTACACGTTCGAGCACGGAAAACCTAAGATCTCCGCTCGGCAGAGTTACCCCTATTCTCTCCAGACGAGTCTCCATGCTTCAGGAGGATGAAATCTATGACGACAGTGATCACCATGACGATGAAAACAATGCCGACAGGGAAGATGCCCTGAGCTACTCTGTGGGCGACAACCTGAGCGACGGTGTGGGCAACAACGTGCGCGAGGCCGAGCCTACCACGCAATCCGAGATCGCGGCCATGTGAATGAGGAGGGAGGAACAGCGAGAGAATCAATTGCATACGGTCAATCGAGACGAGTTCAAATACCGGCAGCTACATTGAGCATCCATTGTCGAAGTCTATATGATCGCCATACCCCTAAACACGTCAATTCACAGCAAAGTCTAGAGAAATCAAGAGACGATATACGAGCCAACAAAGCTACCTTCCACCATCACATCCACTTATGATCGCAAAACTTCGAGTCGAGCAATGCACACCGGTATTCGTATCGCAGCGACCAATTTGTACGCACCCCTACTGCAGTGACGAAAAGTTAAAGCTTATTCAAGAGGTGCTGGCGATTGTATTGAGGGCCACAAAGTGCTCATGAAAACCCGGTCATCATACCGGAGTTGCTGATCGTTGTTTGGAATGGCTGCACGATCCTGCTTATGTACTCCCGTTCATGATACCAGAGGAGCTGGCAATTCTCATAAAGGACTGCAATGTGCTCAGAGACTCCCGGTCATCCCACCAGAGGTAGTAGTTGTTCTTGCAAAGGACTTCTCTACAATACACACAGCCGCGGTGGACAAACTCGATGTGCTGCAGCCGTTTGGGTTGACGAACCTGATATGCTGAATGATTGATTCCCGGCCTTAGATCGGAGGTGATGGCCACTTATCAAGAGGCCCTCTATGCAGATGGTACAACATCTGTGGTTGTATATCCCGTTATTCGGAGGTCGACTTGGCAACTACAGGTCATCAAATCTCTACAAGCTCCAGTGGACGGAGAGGCACGAAGGTCACGTAATGACGAAAGTGCAGCACGAAGGTTATGTGATGACGAAAGTGCAGCACGAAGGCCACGCGATGGCAACAGTGCACCGGTGGCTGCAGCAGCACTGCCGAGGACACCAACGTATGTCGCAAGCGGCCTCGTGGAGTGCGGTGAGGTCATTTCCTTCTCCGAGACTTTATCGGTATACCGCATATGAAGGACAACTTCAAGCATGCAATTGGTTGTTCTGACATTCTCTCAACGAATGAGGAATGCAGTGGTTGTTGGGAGCGACCCTGGAGGTCACCACTTGGAAGGTCCAGGTGTGATTGAATATCAACCCAAGCGCTGGACGAGCGAGCAGGGAGCAGCGGTGGTAGTCGCAGCAGAAGAGCGTCCTCGGATCCTTGAATGACTGCTACTGGCTCGCCGAGTCACGATGGGAGGTTGTTGGACTAGCGGGGTTTGGCTCGTTTCGGGGCTAACCGCTTGATCTGCAGGTCCCTGGTTTCCTTTCCCCATCATCCCAAATCCCAAATCTCAAGTCGGATATAGAGGCTAATGCACAGATGCTGAAACAGGTTATGTACCTACTGATGATGGAGGTCGTATCCCCGTGAGATACAAGGACTATGTGGACGTATTTAGCAAAGATATGGCGACTCTCGCACAGCACCATTTATGCCATCCAAAGTGAATTTGCGAGCAAGAGCGGTTCTGGCTCGAGGAGCGTAGGAAGAGCGTGAGAGGAAATGACAGCGTACCCGGCTGTGAGGAACCACACAAATTGTGTGGATCTACGAAATCTCGAAAAGAGTGAGCCTACATCGTAACAAACCTACCCAATAGATTCATCCAGCGATCATCGGCTGCGGCAGCTCCGATCCGATTTGCGAAGAAGGACGGCGGACTGGGGCTGTGTGTGGACTACCGAGCTCTCAATAAAGCCACAGTGGAGAACCGATATCCTCTCCCACTGATCTCCGGGCTGAAAGCGACGAGTACAAAACCGCGTTTCGTACCTGTTTGAACACCAATTAGAGGAGATGAGTCGTCGGCAGAGCAACGATCTTTAATGAGAGGGATGACCCTACCGGAACCGAAATCCTCATACGATTACCCTACCGGAGGTGCCGGAATGAAGGACCAGAGTGCACTTAATGACAGAGAAGTCCAGCAGCGATAATGCACCCAGAGAGCAGGGATAAGCGTACCTGGAGAAGAATCAACATACACACCTAGCATCTGGAAGATGATACGCCCACCTAGAGAATTCACGGCCAAAGCCAAAAGTCCAGAGACAAAGGATTCCGAAATACGTGCATCAGTCAACAAAGAGACGTACCGAACGGGATCACTAAAAATCCTACCGACAATGTTCATAAGTCTACCGTGCCAGGATGGCAATCAACAACCAATTTGAGTCTAAGTCGTCGAATGAGCAACGAAAGTCAAAAAGGGGGAGATAGCCGTTTCTATGCAATAAAGTCCTACCGACAAGTCGAATGCCCATCGGGAGGCAGTCTACTGAGACATGCACCGAGAAGTCTACCGAGAAGTCGACCGGCAAGTCTACCAAGTCGACCAACATACTACTCAAGCTGCCGATCGAGAACGCATCTCTGAAGTCGACCGGATGGTCACCGAAGCGGTCTTCGAACGACGAGTTAATGCCGAGTACCGATCATTACCGGCTGTAAGTGATACTCTACAGAGCATGCGGAAGCACTGCACAGAGCTCAGACAGCGCTAGCGCGCTTGTCCTTGGTAAGTATAACCATTTTAGAGAAGCTTACGTGTTAGATGTCAATGAATGAGACGTGACTACACACAATTGACTTATACGATCGATGACTAGCGAAGGCTACGACGGATGCCGGCAGCGGAAGCTCCCACCGATGCCGAGTCACGAGCGGAAGTTCTCTACCACCCTGATGATTCCGACATGGACCTACGCCGAGATATACGAGCTACGGGTATGGATGGTCGGTGGAGTATGAGTTTGAAAGTGGCGGTGCGGAGGATATGGAAGCAGTTCAGACGTTTCCTTTTGTTCCTTTGTTTCCTTCTCTTCTCTGCTCTTTATTTTTCTTTGGATCTCGGCCCGGTACAAATGGTGTCGGCACGGGTTTTTACCATGTGCCAATGGAGGTGGAGTTTCCCCGTGCGCCGGATCCGCCGAAAGGTCGCCATCGAGCGTGCCGATCGGTTGTGGGACTTATGGGTTCGTACGATTGCGTACGTTGAACGGTTGTTTGATTACTCCCTGTCATTCCCTTTCATTTCTTCCTCTTGTACTGGCTTTGGCAGGCCAGGAGGTCTGCGCCTAAAGAGGGGGATAATGTAACGGCGACACATGACCCGAGGCCGGGTAAGGGCCGGTGTATATAGGTCCCTGCTAGGGCACTTCGATCTGTATCGAATATCTTACCATATACTCTCCATATATACTCTCTCGCTCTCGTGTGCAACCGTATTACCATATCATACGTCTGTGATCAAGCGCAGGCGTACGTCCCTTTACACGTACCCTCTCATCTCTCTTTTTCTCGTCCTCAATTCTGCCATCACCTAAGAACACGAAGTTAAGTCATCCCTCTCTATCTCACCATGCCATGATCATGAGTTAACACCAAGTACAGCATACACTATATACAGCATTCACAGAGTACTGCATACACCGCGTCCGGCATCATCCCAAGATCAACTGTCCCCTACTCCCACCCAGTCTCCTCTCGGCAGACTATGTTGAACTCAATTCTCTACATTCGTACAATTAAGAGTTAACCAATGGATAGAGTCTGCGCTCCCGTCATGCCTCCCGCCCGAACTTCCCTCCAGCAGATTGACCCCCTTCTTGTAGTCCTCTAATCTCATTCCATCCTGGCCTCCAAGTGCATCTCCAAACTCGCTCAATCACGGCCTCCAAGTGCATCTCCAACCTCGCTGAATCACGGCCTCCAAGTGCATCGCCAATGTCGCTTGATCACAGCTTCCAATGGCATCTCCAAACTGGCTCAATTGCGGCCTCCAAGTGCATCTCCAAACTCGCTCGATCACGCCCTCGAAGTGTATGCCTGTGTTCACATGATCGTTAATTTCAGGCGCACCTGGAAGCTGGGCAATATAGAGTGTGTATTTCTTATGATGAGATGATGTCTATCTACGCCGGGGTCTCGGAAATATATACTTCTTGTCGCTCAGTCCATCTCCGTTATTCTGGTATCTCAGAATGTATATATATAGAGAGACTTGGATAATACTTGCCATATTATGATGTAGCAAATCTTGTGACTGTAAGAAAGACCAATATGATCGATGAAATGCGTTGTGGTTATGGAACTCTAACAACCACTGGTGTGAGAATACGGCACCAAGACTCCCGCAGACCTCCACAGATGTCTTCACAGCTTCAAAATTTCACTATCCTAATAGTCAAATATCATATCATCCTGAATGCACCTCCATCACTGAAGGTGCTTTCAGGAGCACGTGAGAATGCTCTTGCACATTCTGCGAGCATTTTGCAAAGCTCAAGGAGTCCAGGGGGGGCTGGGAGCATCTGGAAGTACTTAGAAGCACTGGTGAGGGGTACCGGAGTCTCTGAGAGGTTTGCGTATGGCTTCCGGACCGAATTACATTTTGCTGATGAATGGCTGCCGGGACTTGATATTATATCGGGAAGTGTGCCCAACTTTTCGCATCCTCCAAGCACTTGACAGCCATGGTTAAAGTATTCCTGGGATGATCTATCTCGGTACCTCCAAAGGGCGGCGAAGCCACCACCGTAACTTGTATTTATCTAAGCATCTTGCACAAATAATTTACCTGATGTAAAACACCAGCAGTGTTAAGCGGTGCTTAGCAGCATCAACAGTGCTAAGTATAGTCTAAGCCACTGTACTTGATCTACAACCACTCCTTGAATATTAGAGGAAACTAAAAGAGGAGACAAGCAAGTGAAAGAGCATCTTGTTAACTACATTTTATATATAAACAATATCCTGGTCAAAGTAAAACTCATGGAGTTAATTGAGCTCAAAGTTGGATAGATGTGGGAGCGTGGCGATGAGGTGCCCCGCTAATGGCTTGTTAGTGGGTTTTGTTTTTTGTTTTAATCATACTGTATTCACTCTAATTAGAGTATGACAGGACCTTAATAACCCCCTCGCTTGTTAGTGGGTTGTTAGGTGTGGGCGCTGGACGCGCCCGCACCCCTAACAAGGCGCCTGGTATGCATGAAGTGTTGCTGTTCCGGTCCGAAGGCTTGGCATCAGAGTAAGCGGCACCAAAGGATAATCTGTTTCCTACGTTTTACAACCTCCAGGTATATGGTCCCTGGTGTTTACTTCTGGAATGCGATAATGATGCACAGTGAAAGAATTCGGAGATGTGACGTGATTAGATTAATCGATAAATTAGAACCGATTAGATTAGGTCGGGCTAATACCAACCAGTGATAGTCTGTGATGTTTAATGGTTAGAGTACAGCTGAGTAGTTACCTTAGCTTCATGATTTTCACGCATTCGAATGACTTCTACAAACTAATCGAGCACGCTTAAGAAGTGTATTACTCAGTAACAACCACCTCCTTCACCTATTCTGACCTGGAGTATGACCCTTACTTCTTGCTTAAGCCTCGATTATTAATATACGTTGTGCGCATATAGGTTACAAAGTTGAATGGTGTTCTTCAAGATCTATGTCTAGCAAATTTTACTACCATTAACACCGACAGACAAGTTGCAATAACCAATATTGAATATTAGGTCGATAATATGTTAAGGTACAAAACATACCGAATCGCGAAGCATCCCCGGATCGTTATCGTAGGCTACTATATGGAATGTTGTTATTTGTGGGCCACGGGTGGGGTTCTGGACTGTTATCTGACCGAAGGCCCAATCAGTGAAATTTGGTGACATTTTGGACGAAAGTGGCTGACCATTGGAACAGTTTGATAGAGTTAAGAACGGATAGCACGAACTTGTAGCACACATCAAGCCTACATTTAACTTCTATTGAACATCAACATCCAAGAAACATTGACAGAGTTCACATGGGATGGTAGGGTTGATAGAATCATTATTCGCCCCGATTTACCGTAACAACGACCACTTTATACCAACATCTATATTAATCGATCCAGAATTTTATGGGCACCAAGTGATCAATGCAATGAGCGCTATACAGCCACACTACCCGCTCCCGATTTCACCCAGTAGATTTTCGTGTTTTGTCGGCTACAAGGGTAAGCTCGCGCTACGTTAAACCCTATCGAAAACCATCGCCTCGGGTCATTAGCCCTGATAGCCAAAGTCTCGGCTGCAGTGAGCATGCTCCGTGCGCGAACAGTGCCAATATATCGATCCTGTATGGCAGTAGTTTAATTGATTATCAGTTACCAGAGACTTCGGTGGTGCTGTTTTGAGTTTTGTTGGGCCGTGATTTTGCACTTCGTATGCTTTCGAGGCCAACTCCATTTCGGTGCACTGCTTCACGAGTTTACGCCAATTCCCGCGAATTTATCTTGCTGCATCATTAACTTCGGGTTATACCCACAGGGTGTCGTCATTACCTATACGACCTTACCTGTCGATAAAGAATAAGATAGCCGAGAGTGCTGGGTTGACGATCTGGTGGGAATTTGCACAGATCTCTTCTTTGTCCTGGCAGGGTTTTTGTTTGTTTTAATCATACTGTATTCACTCTACTTAGAGTATGACAGCCCCTTAATCCCCTCCGCCTCCGGGCTGGCCGGCTAGATGGCGGAGCTCCCCTCCTGCTACCCGTCGTCCCCTTTTGACAAAAGAAAGAAAGAAAGAAAGAAAGAAAGAAAGAAAGAAAGAGAGCATCTGAAAGCGGTTGATAAAATACAAAGGAAATGTGATGAAATCAAGGAGAGCCCGCCGGCTCTTACTCCTCCGCCCGTTTGGGCGGGAACTTCCCGATATCATTTGCCGCCAGGAAGTCCGTCACCACTTTGTCGCACTTCTCCATGGATAGCAGCTCAGAGACTTGTACGTGTCGGCATCTGCCCGCTCTCCATCCCGTGGCTTTTCCCACCTCTTTCCAGAGCGTCTTCTGCTGGTCATTCCATCGGCTGCAGTGGCGGAAGAGATGTTCCCGCGTCTGGGCCGTCGTCCTGCCTCCGCCGCCGCACCACCAGCATTTGTCGTCGTCTCGGTGTCCGAACCGTTTCCGGTACGTGCCCACTGGCGCGTGTTCGGATTTCAGTCGGTAGAATCTGGCTGCCAGTGGCTTCACACTATTCATTGGGATTGGTCTCTTGCTCCCCGCTTTGCCTTTCAACCTGTAGCCGTGATGCTTGCTGCACTTGTCGGCCTCCCACTTGGCCTTCGCTGCCGTCCTCGCTTCTGAGATTCGTCTGGCCCTATTCGCCGCCGAGGTGTATATGCGTTCTCGTACTGTGCCTGCTCTGCAGCCTTCTCGCTCTAGGTTCGCCTGGCGATCTGCTTCCTCATTCGCTAGGATGCCAGTGTGTCCCGGGACCCGTCCTGGCAGGGTTTGCCCATTGGCGAAGCTACTATGACAGAGCCCAAGAACGGCTACCGCAACAAGTGGTATATCATTTCAGGACCCTAGCGGGATAGCTAGGAGAATTAAACAGGTACGCAGAACGCGTGAATCAACCCAGTGTAGCATCAACAGCATAAATAATTCAAATCACTACCCTAACCCAGATATTTTCAACTATCCCGTATCCAGAACGCTCTTCCGCGGCTTCTTCACCGTCTTGTCTCACCCTCTCATTCAACAATCGCCGGGAATCCGTCGTTTCCCCTCTCTGTTGATTCTTCTGTCGGCGTTGCATCGTTAGGGCGACCTACAGTTAGCAAGCCCATGAATTCGTACTACCCATGACAGTTGTTACCTGCATCGGGACGACGGAGGTGAGTACCGGTATCTCTGGGTGAACACGACTAGCATCTAATGTTTGGTGAGCATACACCCCACAGCAGAAGCTAACTGGCATAATAGTGAAACTATGCATATCGTGGCCTTCTGCAGAGTTGAGGTTCCGTCATTAGCGTAATTTCATGAAGACGAGCAACGCCGGAGGAAAACTGACGATAATATCGATGATCCCAATGAGTGCTTCAGTAGGTATTGGCATAGTCAGTGGATGGGTATTCGTAGCAGGCCCGAGGAAAAATGTGGGGTGTGTTAAACGTTATGGTTGGATAAAGGCGAAAGGAAGTTCGGCCTGACTTGAGAAGTTTTCATATATGGGGCAGTAGATCGATGGGGAAAGTTTGGAACATATTCGGAAGGAATGGCTGAACTGTGGGATATCGGGTAGATGAGGCGTGTTGGCCGAGGCAACTTGCAGGTCGACGTTTTGCAACCTATTGGCCGATGAGGCTCACCATTGCAAGCTATTGGCCGATCCAACTGACAGGTCGGTAGAAGTTTTGCCAACGTGATGAGTGAGCTGTGGAATTTCGAAGAAATGAGAGGTGTTCAGATTAGTTAATGCAACTTTCAGATCTACAGCCGGTAGACCAATATGTTACTTTGGATGGATCATTGAGTTGTTCATTGATTTGATTGATCTATCTCGAGGGCCAAAGGCCCGTATATGTACAATCTCCCATATGCGTACGCGTATGCTCTATCTGACATGAGACGCATGTTCTAGTCCATTCACGGAGGCGGTTCCTCCGCAGAGTACCTAGTCAGTCCACGTAGGCCCACCTTCCGTGAACGAACCGTCCATTCACGGAGTCCATACCCCACCTCTGTGAACTGACTAGTTCGTTCACGGATGTTGAGATCAATCGAGTACGAATAGAGATATTGAATTGACTATCGTACAAAAGTGATTGTCTAAAGAGCAAAGAGAGAGAAAGACAGGCAAATATATATGGGAAAGGAGGGCATACTCGGCGAAG
>Ga0307512_10001249_pt1 | contig 36645 bp, 29 predicted proteins | sample 14_EM_MG_FD_200267 | JGI IMG/M metagenome (GOLD analysis project Ga0307512, IMG submission 200267) | Populus trichocarpa ectomycorrhiza microbial communities from riparian zone in the Pacific Northwest, United States - 14_EM | ecosystem: Host-associated > Plants > Roots > Unclassified | place... | reverse complement strand
AATCTGCGTATACATCATGTCATGATACGATCAGAACTCAAATACTTAATTGGAGCGAAACATCTGGGCTTGCAAAGGCCGGGTTTTGAGGTGGAAACCGGCCCAAATGCCAACTGTCCGGGTTTTTCATGTGGTAAAACCGTTGCCACAGTTCGGTTCCGGTTCCAACCCTAACCCGGAACTGTTCTAGCGGGTTGAAACCGTTGCTAACACTAAGCACACTTGGTGGACAAGGGAGCGATGCGCACTTGACGAGGGTGCATTTGGAGGGTACAGGAAGCACTCATGGAGGATAAGACTGCGAGAAGCGCACCCGGAGGATACAGAGGTCAAGCAGGCTTGACAGGCACCGAGGATACGGCTGGTGGTTAGCACCGTCTGGCGAACCCGGGACAAGATGGCTGGAGGGGAGGATCCGAGGTGGATGCTGCAGTGGAGGATCGTGAGCACCGTCTCGTTAAACCGGGATGAGGATTTCGACTCGGAGGACGCAGGATCTTGAGCACCGACTCGTCAATCCAGGACGAAGGTATGAGCGCGGAGCACGTGACTTGGGAGAATCAGCACCAACTGTAAACGCGACGATCAGCACCGACTGTAAACGGGATGATCAGCACCGACTGCAAATCGGACGGAATAGGGGTGGAGGAGACTTCGGCTGAAGGTCGGATAGAGTGGGTCTTTGGGCCAGGGTTTCGTTTGTTTTCTCGTTTCTTTGTCGTTTCTCGTTCCTTTCTTGTTGCTTGTTTTCTTTTGCTGGTTGGTGTTTGCTTTCGGAGCTAATTCTGCATGTTACGGATAACGGGTGGGATCTTGGGGATACGAGATGCTGGTAAGGAGGAGGAGGAAGATGGCGGATGAGGAGGAGGATGGGGGAAGAGGAGAACTGCGTGCTTCGCACTAGGAGGCTGGGGAGTAGTTGTGGTGGGAACACGGCTCCCACCACTATACAGCCACGCAATTGAGTGGGCACGTCACTGGGTTAGGCTTATCATGGCTCTGCATCATGCCATTGACAAGGTTCAAAAACCTTCGCTGGACAGCATCCGACACCACAACCCAGCGACCAATTACCTACCAATCATCATCTCATCTGTTTGCTTCTTCTATCTTTTGTTTCTTAGTTCTAGCCAATCAACTATCTCGCTGCGGCTACTCCCGCCCTATGCTCCTGGAAACGAAACCTCCATCTTCATAGCTTCCTACAGAAGCTACCGTGTGTGATCTCCTGATCCCAAATTTCCGCCACACCGGCTAAAAACTCGCGTGTTCGGTGCTGTTCGGTTTTTGATGCGGTAATATCCGTTTCAACCGTTCCAGTTCGGTTCCAACCTGCACCCGGAACCGAACCGCCAATTTGGAACCGTTGCTAACACTATGGACGACATGTTTGATGTTGCAAGATATGGACCACACAGAGGCAAGCTGCGACTTTTAGGTCGAGGTTGGTACTCTTAATCAACTTGAACAAAGCAAAATCTGCGTTTTAACCATCAGAACATTGGGAATAGCGATGCTAACCAAACATCATGACCTGATGTTTAATGTCTGTATCATGTAAGATCGCAGGGACTTCTTGAGACAAACATCAGCAGCCGTCCTTTCTGACGAAAAATGTAACGTTTTTATCAGACAAACAAGTGATTTTGACAGTCGATCACCGTGATTTATCCCTGTAAACAAACACTCAACATTGGACCGACTTGGTGAAAATCGCAGGATGGTTGGCAACCCGTGCAACCAGCAGCTATGTGCCACAGGATTCATCCTGTGTAGAATGAGCCAGTTGGCTGTTATGCATGCCATTTTGACTTAATGCTAACTATACATCAGCAAAATGTAATTCGGTCCGGAAGCCACACGCCATCCTCCCAGACACTCCGGGCGACCTCACCAGTGCTTCTTAGTACTTATAGATAGTATTAGCAATGGTTCCAACCCGCTAGAACGGTTCCGGGTTAGGGTTGGAATCGGAACCGAACCATTGCAGCGGGCTGTATCACACGAAAACCCGGACTGTTGCAAATGGGCCTGTTTTACCACCAAAAACCCAACATTTCAACACAGAAACTTTGGCTGCAATTGAGTATTTGAGTTCTGATCGTATCATGACATGATCAGTACGTAGATTGTGCAGTTCTAACCGCTGTTTCACCTCCCACTTTCAGATTTTTGATCCGACCATTAGTCCTCAAGTCGCTATCGAAAACCCCGTTAATATCGTGCAACAGGTGCTTTTATCTCACAGCCACTCAACGAATATCAGTCGGATCGCAAATCTGCAAGCGGGAGGTGAAAGAGCGACTAGAACTGCAAAATCTATGTCCTGATCATGCCATGATACGATCAGAACTCAAATACGTAATTGGAGTGAAAGTTGCAGGAACCGTAGAATGGAACCGTGGTCCTGGTACAACCCGGCCAAACAACCGCGGGTTTATGTCTGGTCCGGGTAATAACCCCGCCAAGACACAGTGAGTCGGGTACTTGGCCGGGTTTGGAACCGAACCGAACCGCACCGCTGGCCAAAAACCGGACCGCTGGCGGGTCACCCGGACCCGTTGCTTACAGTACTTCCAAACGCTCCCAGACCCACCTGCAGCTAAGGAAAGTGCTCTCAGACTCTGCAAGGGCATTCTCAGGTACTCCTGAAGGCACCTGCAGTTATGGAGGTGCATTCAGGATGGTTCATCTAGGATAGTCAAATTTTGGAGCTCCTGAGACCTCTGCGCAGATCTGCGGGAGACTTCGAGAGATGCTTTGGACCGCTGCGCAGCTCTGTGGGATACTTCGAGTGCGGCTTCGCAGCTCTGCGGGAGACTTGATGCTGTATTCTCACATCAGTGGTTCATACATAACCACAAGGCATTTCGTCTTATCATATTCATCTTTGTTACAGTCACAAGATTCGCTACATTATGATATGGCAGGCATTATGTAAGTCTCTCTCTATATAGACATAGAGTCAAGCTGGCCGCAGATGGTACTCGAGCATAATCGAAGGAGAACCAGGCTACGCCCATTAAGAGAAAATTTAGAACTGCACCATTTGGAGGCCGTTGTGTTGAAACAATGGAGCTAGAAGGCAGAGAGCCCACCTTCAAAACTCCGCCACACCGCTCGCGACATCTAAATGGAAATCATGAGTAAGAGCGATTCTGGTTCGAGTAGCGTAGGAATCGGGTGAGAAGATATGATACTACCCAGCATTGAGGATCCCATGCAATTGCGTGGATACATGATATCGCGGACAGAGCGAGTGAGACCAAAAGGTTGGGAAAGATAATGTATTTTCATTGTAAGATAAGTTGAGATGGAAAAGAGTTGTCTATCTACTCCGGGGTCTGCCGAATATATACTCCCCGTCACTCTTTCCACCTCCATTACCCATGTCTCTCCGTACACGCACCGTCGCGCCTTAAAGATGTACTTGGAGGCTGTGACCGAGTAAGTTTCGAGCTGCACTTGAAGGCCATAATCGAGCTGGTTTGGGGATACACTTGGAGGCTGTGATCGAGCGAACGTGGAGGCCATAATCGAGCCAGTTGAGAGATACACTTGGAGACAATGATCGAGCGAGTTTAGAGATGCACTTGGAGGCCGTGATCGAGCGAGATGGGAGGAATAGTTGGAGGCGTTCAATCTGGAGGCGGTAGTTCGGGAGAGAGGCGCGATGGGAGCTGAGACTCTATTCCTTGGTTAATTCGTGATTGTGGGAATGTAGAGAATTGAGTATAACATGGTCTGCGGAGAGATGAGAGCGGGAGACAGTCGATCTTGGGATGAAGCAGTACGCGGTGTATGCAGTACTCGGTGTATGCCGTGCTTCGGTGTATGCTGTACTTTGGTGTATGCTGTACTCGGTGTATGATGTACTTGGTGTATGATGTAGTTTGTGTATGATGTACTTGGTGTATGATGTACTCGGTGTTAACTCTTGATCATGGCATGGAGAGATAGAGAGCAATGACTCAACTTCGTGTTCTTAGGTGATGGTAGACTTCAGGACGAGATTGAGAGAGATCTGAGGAGATGGGCGAAATCATCATGAGAAACTGGGACTTAAGAGAATTTCGTCTGTGAGTCAATTTACCATCCCCGGTAGAGCAGGTACGAGTTCCGATCCGGCGTGTAATTACACCAATACGAGGTCTCCCCAACCCAATCAGGTATGTCATAACCCTGATTTCTCATATCCGCTCGTATCCTCCGCAACATTCTCATCTTCATCCCCCATCTCTCTCTTTCTCATCCACAACTCAACCATCATCACTGAACACAAAGTTAAGTCATCCCTCTCAATCTGTCCATGCCATGATCATGAGTTGACACTGAGTACAGCATACACCGAGTACAGCATACACCGAGTATTGCATACACCGAGTACAGCATCCACCCGAGATTGTTTGTTTTCCCTTCATTCTCATGATCAGGAGTTGACCCCTGAATGCAGCTTCAGCTTCCGGCGTACCTCCCTCCACGATCGACCGCTATTAGCCAGGTCTCCTTGAGCGCTCAAAGGTAAAGTCACATTGTCACATTCCCACGGTTGCCAGTGAACTAACTGATGATTACAGTCCCATCACTCGGCGTGCCATCCATCGACTGCCTCCAAGTACTCGTCCAATATTCCTCAATACCCGCCTCCAAGTGCATCTCACAACTCGCTCGGTCACGGCCTGCAAGTATATCTTGAAACTCATTCCATTACGGCCTCCAAGTGCATCTCGAAAGTACACTCGATCTCGGCCTCCAAGTGCATGTCCCAACTCGTTCGATCATTGCCTCCAAGTCCATGTCCAAACTCGCTCTGTCACGGCCACCGACTGCATCTCCAAACTCGCTCGATCACTGCCTCCGAGTGTATCTCCAAACTTTCTCCATTAAGGCCTCCAAGTTCGCACGATCGTGACCTCCAAGTGCATCTCCCAACTCGCTGGATTACGGCCCCCAAGTGCATCTCCAAACTCGGTCGCTTACGATCTCGGAGTGTATCTCTTAGTTCACTCGATCAGGGCCTCCAAGTGTATCTCCAAATACGCTCAGTTACCACCTCCAAGTGCATCTCCAAAGTCGCTCGATGACGGCCTTGGAGTGTATCTCTGAGTTCACTCGATCGTCATTATCAGGGGCTCCACGAATTCCTCACAAGCACCGCCTGCAGCCAGTCGAGATATACTGTGTGCAGATGGGTAGCTATATAGATACATAGATGAGAATACAAACTGAATAAATGAGTTTTGAAAATTGTTGAACGATGAGTAGTAGCTATAATTTCCAGCCGCACCTGCTGCGTTCCCAAAGAAGATGTTTTTCCCAGGCTGCTCTACTGTGATTTGAGGTGCGCCTAGAGTTGTCACCGGCGCTCCGAGGCTTGTCATCTGCGCACCGAGACTGGTCATGGGCGCTCCCAGACTTGTCGACGGCGCTCCCGGGCGCTCCCAGGTGCACCCAAAGTTCTCTCCGGCGCTCCAAGATGTTCCCTAACCTATCACACTCACTCCCATGGTACTCCTGTCGCAGTCATCTGAGATCCCAATTACTCTGAAGGCCGGCAGGAATGCCCTCCTAGGGTCTCATAATCTCCTGAAATTGACGCATCCAAGATTACACTCCACATCCTCTGAGACACTCCTGGAGTCTTCCAGTGACTAAAATACATTCTGCTGATGTATATTCCTCAGGACTTCCCACTTCTTTTCGTTATCTTCATCAGGACTTCCCACTTCGTTTCGTTATCATCATCTCTTCACTTCCACAGTAGCAAATCATGGCTCCACAAACACCTGAGCAAGTTGAGCATGGAACAGAATGGAGCAGAATGACGGGCGCTTCGGCCAATACGCCACCCGCTGAAACCCAACAACAACGCAGACACCACTTAGCTCACCGTGACGCTGCGAATGCCGCCACCTAAAACATGACCCTGGACGCATAGTTGAAAACTGTCAGTAAAACCGGAAGCAGCAAGAATAAGAAGCTGCACGGGATCAGATGTGAGTATAGTCGAATTGAGGTAGACGACTGTCAACTAATGATATAACATGCAGCTGGTGTACGTAGAGAGCTGTGTAACCAATTTCTAGCCGCCCGTAATGGGAAACCTCCGTGGTCGATGAAGGCATTTGGCCGCACAGTCTGCGCAATCGAACATTATGATGTTGTCCACTCTGGGATTTTTGCACACACATTTAGTGATAAGAATCCCCAAGAGTGGACCAAACAGGCTTTAACCACATCAGAGGATGCAGTGGAAGCGTATACAGTTGAGGTAATCGCCGAATCTAATATGTAGATGCAGCAACTGATTTCCTTCTAGGTTTTCAACATGTCTGCAACTATGGCAAGGCAAGGAAGTCGGGTACAGCGAGAATAGTCTGACACGTGCCTGGCTTTGAACATGGCCAAAATGGCCAAAGGGGGGTTTTTGCGCGCCACAATAGAGGAAAGACAATTCCTAATTAAGAAACCTCGTGCCGAAGTCCGAGAAGAGAACAAGAGGGGAGTTGAGTTTCCTTGGCATAACAATGTGAAGGCTGCGATGGAAAGACACCTGGCTATGCTTCGAGAAAATCTGACGGACGGCTGCCTTCCTTGCCACAATGGCACAGTATAGAATCTTTAGACATGCTGGAGATGCAAAGGCACGGGTGCACCTCTACTAGAGCGACTTAGACAGTTGACACCAGAACTGACCCAACAGCCACCCGAAACGCCACATGTTCCAACCGCTGACAATGAGGCCGCTCATCTGTCCGAAATAGAAGGTGTGCCCCCCGGATATGCATATATACATACTCCTCTTCCGGGTGCTCAATTTTTCAATTATGATGCATATGCCAAGGATTACAAGCGTGATAAAGATTTTGATCCAGATTTGCTGACTGATGAAGAAACATCCAGTGGTTAGTACACTATCTGCTGCGTGGTAATGCAGCTGACATCCATTTTGCAGACGACAGCAGCCAATTGAGCGAACGTGACAGTGAAGATAACCATTGATTAAATGAAATCAGATTTTTGAGTGTATTATTATCTACAATTAGCGGACACTTTATAATATATTTTAAAGGATATATCTATATGTATTGATAAAGAACAATGTTTTGATGAAGGAGAAAGTATATGACGACGGTACAAAGGCTGCCGAAACACCATTAATTATATATTACGCCAAAATAAATGATAACATATTGTGGATAGGCCCATGGCAAAATGAGCGTCAACAGAGGGTCAATGATTGTTGGTCTTGTATCATTGGTAATCTGCGCGGCGATCGGCTGAGACCATTCATAAATGGGGTATTGGCTGGCTTTATTGACAAAAGAGTGAGCCTCACGCTCCCTGCCCCATTCTGAAATTGAGCGTCAACAGAGCGTCAACAATGTTTGGTCTTGTAAGTCGGGTAAGTCAAACGCGATATGCTCGTTCCTAATTATAAACAAACTATTGGCCGCCTTTATAGGGAAAACAGTTAGTGACACGCTCTGTGCCCCTTCAGGAAAATGGGCATCAACGGAGTGTCAACGATTATAGGCCTTTCATCATTGCTAATCAAAGCGAAATGCATTTGTCATTGTGTATATACGATGTTCTGACAGTTTTTCTAGGCTAAAACGATAATGAACTCTTTGTTGCATCATTGTACATGAAGTTAGTTGTTAATGTCCAGGAGGCTGTCGCGGGAATGTCGCTTGCTTATCTGCCTAGAGAGGCTGCCAATTCCTCCTTAATAGAGGATTGCAATCATGCGCCACTTATATTATCCAAGATGCGAAACCTTGAATCGTTGACGCTCAGCATTTGACTTTCATTTTCACTATGGGGCAGGGAGCGTGTCGCTTCTTCTTTTGTCTATAAACGACGCCAATACCTCAGTTATGACTAGCTGCAACCAATTCCCGCTCTGATTACCCAGGATGCAAGACCTAATATCGGTGACGCTCCATTGACGCTCATTTCCACGTTTGGGCCGGGTGCGTTTGTCAACATATTTTGATCACAACGGCAGCCAGTTCATCCAAAAACAGCAGCAAAATGTATTTCAGTCACTGGAAGTCAACAGGAGTGTCTGAGAGGATGTGGAGTGTAAACTTAGACGCGTGAATTTCAGGAGAGTATCAGACCCTAGGAGGGCATTCCGGCCAGCCTTCGGAGTAACTGAGATCTCTGATGGCTGGTACCGGAGTACCATGGGAGTGATTGTAACAAGTTGGGGAACACCTCGGAGCGCCGGAGAGAACTTTGGGTGCACCTGGGAGCACCTGGGAGTGCTGGCGACAAGTCTGGGAGCGCCGGTGACAACTCTGGGAGCACCTCCAATCACAATAGAGCAGTCTGGGAAAAACATGTTTGGGAACGCTGCCGGTGCACCTGGAAATCATAGCTACTACTTATCATTCAACGATTTTTAAAACTCATGTATTCAGTTCGCATTCTCATCTATGTATCTATATAGCTATCCATCTACACACGGTATATCTGAACTGGCTGCAGGCGGGGCTTGAGTGCAATTCGAGGAGCGCCTGAAAATGACAATTGAGTGGACTCAGCGATACACCCCACGGCGATTATCGAGCGACTTTGGAAATGCACTTGGAGGCGATAATCGAGCGTATTTGGAGATACACTGGGAGGCCCTGCTCGAGTGAACTTAGAGATGCACTCCAAGATCGTGATCGAGCAAGTTTGGAGATCAACTTGGAGGCGGTAATTGAGCGAGTTTGGAGATGCACTTGGAGGCCATGATCGTGCGAACTTGGAGGCCGTGATCGTGCGAGTTTGGAGATGCACTTGGCGGCCATCATTATGCTAACTTGGAGGACGTAATCGAGCGAATTGGGAGATGCACTTGGAGGTCGTAATGGAGCAACTTTGCAGATACACTTGGAGGCCGTGATCGAGCAAGTTTGGACATGCACTTTGGAGGCCATGATCGTGCAAACTTGGATGCTGTAATCAAGCGAGATTGGATGAGTACTTGGAGGCGGTCTATGGACGGTGCGCTGGGTGCTGAGACTCTATTCATCAGGTAGTTGACTCGCAAACCTGGAAATGTGAAACGGTGACTTTATCTTTGAACTCTCATGGTGAGCTGGCTGATGGCGGTCCATTGTGTAGGGAGGCACGCCAGAAGTCGATGCTACATTCACGGGTCAACTCGTAATCATGAGATTGAAGGGAAGACAAACAATCTTGGGTGGATGCTGTACTAGATGTATGCTGTACTCGGTGTATACTGTACACGGTGTATGCTGTACTCAGTGTATACTGTACATGGTGTATGCTGTACTCGGTGTATACTGTACATGGTGTATGCTGTACTCGGTGTTTGCTGTGCTCGATGTATGTTGTACTTGGTGTATGCTGTACTCAGTGTCAACTCATGATCATGGCATGGAGAGATAGAGAGGGTTGACTTAACTTTGTGTTCTGTGATGACGATAAGGTTGTGGACGAGAAAGAGAGAGATGGGGGATGAAGTTGAGAACGAAGTGGAGGATACGAGCGGAAATGAGAAATCAGGGGTACAACATGCCTCATTGGGTTGCGAAGACGTCGTATGGGTGTAATTACACGCTGGATCGTGACCCGTACCTCCTATATCGGGGATGGTGAATCGACTCGCACAAGAAATTGTCAAAGTCCCAGTTTGTCATGATGATTTCCCCCATCTCTTCTCATTTCTCTCCTTCTCGTCCTCAACTCTACCGTCACCTTAGATCACGAAGTTAAGTCATCCCTCCCTATGTCTCCAGGCCATAATCAAGAGTTGACACCGAGTACAGCATACACCGAGTACTATATAGACCGCGTACTGCATTATCCCACCATCGACTGTCTCCCGCTCCCAGCCACTCTCTCCCAGCTCTCAGCGGACCTTGTTGTACTCAATTCTCACAATTGCGAGTTAACCAATGAATTGAGTCTCAGCTTCCATCCCACATGCCTCCCGATTGACCGCCTCCAGATTCACTGCCTTCAGATTCACTGTCTGCAGATTGACTGCCTCCAGATTGACCGCCTTCAGATCAATTGCCTCCAAATCAACCACCTTCAGATCAATTGCCTCCAGATCAACCGCCTCCAAGTACTCCTCCAATTTTGATCGATCATAGCCTCCAGGTGTATCTCCCAACACGCTCAATTACGGCATCCAAGTGCATCACTGAGTTCACTCGATCTCGGTCCCCAAGTGCATCTCCAAACTCGCTCAATCACGGCCTCCAAGTGCATCTCTGAGTTCACCTGATCTCTCAGTCTCCAAGTGCATCTCCATACTCGCTATATCATGGCCTCCAGGTACATTGCTGAGTCCACTCGATCTCTCGCTCTCCAAATGAATCTCCAAACACGCTTGATCACGGCCTCCAAGTACATCTTAAAGCCACGATGGCGGGTGTACCGGGATACTGGGATAATGGAGGTGGATAGAGTGATGGGGAGTATGTATTCGGCTGACCCGGAGTTGATAGACATCATCTCATTTCCATCTCATCTTATCATACAATGAAAATACACACTCAATCTTTCCCAACTGTTGGCCTCACTCGCTCTGTCCCAGAGTTTGTGGATCCACCTGATTGTGTTGATCCTCAATGCCGGGTAGTATCATATCTTCTCACCCGATTCTTACCCTCTTTCTCATGATTACTGTTTGGATGTTGCGAGAGGTGCGGCGGAGTGTTGATGGTGGGCTCTCTGCCGGCTAGCTCCATTGTTTCACCACAACGGCCTCCAAGTGGTGCCTCTCCAAGTTCTCTCAATGGGCGTGTCCAGGTGCTCCTCCGATTATGCTCGTGTACCATCTACAGCCAGATTGACCGTATGTATATATATAGAGAGACTTAAACAATGCCTCGCATATTATGATGTAGCGAATGTTGTGACTGTAACAAAGACCAATATGATCGATGAAATGCCTTGTGGTTATGGAACCCTAAGAACCACTGGTGTGAGAATATGGCACCAAGTCTCGCACAGAGCTTGTGCAGAGGTCTCAGCTGCTCTCGAAGTCTCCCACAGACCTGCGCAGAGGTCTCAGCAGCTCCAAAATTTGACTATCCTAATAGTTGAATCTCGTAGCATCCTGAATGCACCTCCATCACTGCAGGTTCTTTCAGGAGCACGTGAGAATGATCTTGCAGAGTCTGAGAGCACGTTTCAAAGCTCCAGGTGGGGCTGGGAGTATCTGGAAGTACTTAGAAGCACTGGTGAGGGCTACCGGAGTGTCTGGGAGAGTTGCGTATGGCTTCCGGACCGAATTACATTGTGCTGATGAAGACCATCGACATACCGTCATTGATATTTTACGATGAACAGTAAGATATCTGAATGGGACTATCAATAGAACAACCCAAAATGCAAAACCGGAGATAGGACTCGACAGCTGTAGCCAAACCTGGCACAACCAGTGGGTTGACGGGAATGGGGCCGGGTTTGGACCGCCAAGAAGCAGCAGGTCGGGTTTTTGGACGATTCTGGAACCGAACCAAAATGTTTTTCCGGTCAAGACCCCGACCGCTGGCGGGTTACCCCGACCCGTTGGTCACACTACCCATCTCGGGTTGGCGATTTTTAGCCGTTCGGAAATATCAGTGGTAAAAGTGTCACCGGAACCCATTCGCCCAATTGACTCCGATATCTGGCTCCCAACATGCATCTTTGGATATCCGAAATGGATTACGCTCTGTTCAATGGTATTCTGGAGCGCCTGAATGCCGATTGTCTCGAACCAAGATTCAAACTCGGTCAAGCGGGTCAAGCATTCCTTCTTGAACCGCTTCTGTCTATTCGACGTGTTGCCGTAAATCTCTTTCTGCAGCTGGATAGTGACCCGCTCCGTATCAGCCAAGCTCCAGGCCGTGGCTTCTGTCTGTGCATTGGATAGGCGGATCTGAAATTGCAGTCGCTTGTCGGTTGTCATGTTTGCCACCCAGTAAGTCTCGTCTTAGGTGGCAGTTTTCATCAGGGGAAGTTCTCTCGCAAATGTCCTTCGGGGACCGGTTGCCCTAGTTTCGACTTCCTGCAATAGTTGACGCACACTACGTTGGAATAATTCATTGAAAAGCTTCCGTTTAGCAGGTGTTACCTGATGGATTTCGCGCTCCAATCGCTCTATTGCCTGCTGACCATCAGCATCTGACCAAGTTGTTGCAGCTTGTCGGGCTGTGTTCAGGCGCACCTCAAATTGCCTACGTTTTGTTGTGGAAACCTTTTCAGCCCCATACACAAGGGCTGCCAGTGCAGCATGGATCTTATAAATCGTTTGTTCGCGTAACTGATGGGATTCACTTGCCAACAGATCATCCACTTTGGCCTTCGCATAGTTTGACATTGTCTGATCTCGAAAAATACCCTTCATCTGGTAAGATTGTTTGAGTGCATCGTGTAGAGCTTTGAAAGATAGATCGAAGTGATTTTGTTGGCTAACGAGTAGAGAGAATTCACATAATGCCTAGTGTAAGAAACAGTTCCGGGTTACCCGACCGCTGTCTGGGCTTGGAACCGGACTGGATGGTCCAGTCAGAGTTGTTACCCGGCTAACAGGGGTACCCACCGGGTTCGGGGACGGGTTGGAACCGGATCGCGGTTCCATTTTATGGTTCCTCCAACTTTGGCTCCAACTAAGTATTTGACATCTCATTGTATCGCAACATGATCTATACGTGAAATGTGCAGATTGTTGCCCTATTTCATCTCCTCTTGTCAGATTTGCGATTGTATCAATATTAAATGAGTCGCTTTGAAATTAAGCCGAAAATCACGTCAAAATAACCAGGTTTCGATCCCGACTCCACGACAATTGGTCTGATTGCAAATCGGAGAATGGCAGATGAAAGAGGGCATTAAACTGCATATTTCACGTATAGATTATGTCACAATACGATGAGAACTCCAATACATAACTGGAGCAAGAAATGTTAACTTTTGAAGAGTGGGTTTTGGGTGCAAACTCGTTGCAACAGTCCGGTTCCGGGTCGGAACCGTACCTGGAACCGAACCGGGAATTTGGACCCATTGCTAACACTAATAACGCCCGCACGGCTCGTATTACCATTTCATCAGAGGCGGTTTCCGCCGCAGTTTTGCTGGCATCCTGGGAGCAGTCAAGAGTTGGAGCGCAATTCACTGCCGGTGGTCTGATCATTCCACGGATCTCATTACCTGGCCACGTGCCGCTTTTCAATGAATTGAATAGTTTATTGATGTACTGGAGGCCGGGATATTGTTTGTGGCACGGATGTGAAGCGATTATCAAATTGATCCTTGACATTTCTAGCTTTCAGGTATTGGAGCAGCCAGTGCAATAAGTCTTTAACTAAACCCAAGAGCAGCTGATGCAATTCATCAGGCTGCCAAAGCCGATAGAGATTGCAGAGATGGTATTTCCACAACTGGTTGCGGATTGGGTGGACACCTAGAGTGTGAAGAGCATTAAGATTATTGTCCTCCAGCAGCTCTGAGTAAATATGCTGGTTTCTTGAGTTATTGAGTGGTCGAAAAGTTGAATTCCCCATCGGTGCACCTTTAGGAATTTCACACATCGGGCGTGAGCAAGATGAGACTTGAACAACCATGACTTGTTCCGGATAATCCCCAACCCAGGCAGCTAACAGAGGGTAACATTGTCGCTGGAATCCATCTGCACAATCCCATTTCAAGTCAGGGCCAGTGATGTCAAGATGCCTAAGTTGAGAAAGCACAGTTCCTACCGCGGAATGCCAAGCTTCGTCAATGTGTGTGGCACATTTCGGGGGACATGGGATCAGCCTGACGAGAATCCAGGCGCGCTGTTGAGGTGTGCAGCGGATATCCTTTTGAATATTACCAGTTGTGAGATACAGCAGCAAGGCATGTTGGTTGCCCGAAAAATTGGTTAAGTGAGTCTTGTCAGATGCACATATGAGTGGCACAATCGTTGCTCCAGTAGTGGTAGGGGTTCTCCCTTAATAGTGATGAATGATACATAGAGGAGCCATGTCAGGGTCATGTGGTATGTTCTTTAGCGGGAACAGATACCAGTCACGTCTCGATTGGATAAGCAAGTCTGCTTATCAAATTCATTGAATGCAAAGTGCTACGGCAGCTGATTTGATGATGCAATAACTTGCCAGATCGAAAGGAGATAGTCCTGCCGAGCATGTCATTGTCAACCAGATTCATTCTTGGAAACTATGCGGGAGGCAGTCGTGTGAGTATGCGGACTCTCTGTTAATCAGGGCACGTCGCGGTTGAGAATGTCATTCAGTAATTTGTTTCAGTTGGTTCTACGAACACCTAAGCACAAATGACTGAGGGAATATGGCGTTGGCAAGTTAAGCCAAAAGCGGACATCATTCATTGATTTGTTTGAGTTGGTTCTGCAATGACCAATCTGTTTAGACTATGCGCATAAGTTCCACGTTGGCATAGCAGACAATATGACCCCATAAGCCTATGAGTTATTAAACTTGAATATAAGTTAATAACGTAATAGACGTGTCGTTGAAGATGATGTACGTTCCAACTACCGAAAAAGATGAAGACGTTTGCAAATAGTCCGGGTTAAAAGTTCCGGTCTGATTTATGAGCCGATATGATGTCATGCATGAACACGATAACCTATGGGATGCGTGGCCGCCTCTACCAAGCGCATTCTTTGATTGTAAGACGCACAGATACGTGGCTATCATTGAGGGATTAAATCATAGTCTAGAACAGGGGATCATCGGGAGCGATGCTAAGCCCGTACTGTTAGGAGATTATAAAGAGATCACATTGTTCTGGCAATGAAGAGAACAAGCTCTAGCAGCAAAGAACATCAATACCTCCCTGCGGAGAAATATCCTTATTTATTATTGCGTTTTTCTGATACCTATATCTATATCTAGAATCTATTAGCATTCGGTAGCGGCAGCCCCACACCTTGAGAAAGTTCTCCTGACGAATGCAGATTACCTTCGAGAACGATAATGACGTTGTTATATACGCCTTAGAAAAGATACAATCCTACGTCAGAGATAATCATTATATCTTCTTAGCTCAAAGCATTTGGTGGATCTCATCAAATATTGGACTTCAACAGGGATTACTTATCCATATCGATAATATACGAGAGCAAGCCAATAAAGCACCAATTAATAATACTTCGAAAGCTACAGAGATTGTTCATCCCAGTAGACGTAGCAATTTTGCTGTCAACCTACAGGAAAGAGAAGTATCTGTCACACCTTGAGATATTCAGGAAGATTCCAGATAGCAGAAAAGGACAGGGGAGACTTGCTTGGAGGAGTCATTAAGCGATACGGAAGATTCTAGTATAAATCGACAAGATAAGGTTCTTCGAGAGTGTGAAACGTTTATAGGGCAATCATGACGACAGCGAAGAATTACATTGTCAAAAAATACCGGCAAAACTGCTTCCGGTTGTATTAATCCTTCAAAGAAAACCAAGAAGTCCTTCCAAGTAGTGAAGAAGAAGAGGTATCAAGGAACTGAAGGGATTAATACTACGGAGATAGAAAGAAGGAAAAACGAAGGAGAGTGCTTACGCTGTGCCTGGCCATCCGATAGAACGGGAGCCCATCGAGTAAAGGATTGCAAATGTCCTATTAAGCTCGATAGCGGAACAGCGGGATATCTAGTAAGGGCTTATCATTATAAGCAACTTTCCACGGACGAAGAAGAGGAATGGGATCTACCACCGTGAACCTGGTACCTGTATGAAAGTATCTGCTGATATAATTAAGTATAGTTACTTAGGGTTGTCACCCCCGTAACAGGTAGGAAGTCGAAACTGTGTATCCCACAGTGTTCCTAAGCAGCCCAGCCCAGCCTCTATTCTGAAAACCTGCGCTAAGAGCGGCCCGACCCAGCCCGGGTCAGAAGTCGCCCAGCTACCTGGCGGGCCGCCAAGGAAAAGCCTCCAGGCCAGCCGCCAAGAAATGCCGGCCGGCCGCCAAGGAAAAGCCTGCAGGCCGGCCGCCTGGCCTTGTTATGAACTTATGATGGATGATGGCTGAGTTTACTTTGGTGGCTTTCTGAGTTTAAGACTTTAGGCAGCAGCAATGGGTGTCATTTAAACAAAATATGTTTATGCTTGTTCGATTGAACTTATACATTTGCAAATGAAGCCTGCAGGCCCACCGGCTGCCAAGAAAAAGCCTGCAGATTGGCCGGCCGGCTGCCAAGACAAAGCCTGCAAGCCCGGCCTATGCGATGCCGGGCTGGCCTGGCCACTTAGGAACAGTGGTATCCCAACACCCATCGCCCATGTTCATCTCGCTGTACATGCGGCGACCCTCAGAGTCAGCGAGGCGCACCGGGTCAAACTCGAGGTGCGCCTGAAACGGGAGATGTGCCAAAAGGAACGGGATACATTTGAAAATATTGCTGTAGTATAATGTTCCGAAGATATGTGAGTCATCTTCAATCCAACTATCATCGCCGAGCATGAAATCAAGTTCAGAGAGGACCTTTCGTAGGGCATCTGCTGATTGGGATGATTCGATTTTGGAGTTGTCAAGTCCACGCCTGAGATGTTGATCAATCCAGGTTTTCGTTTGCAGGTTAAACAACTGGGCCTGCTGAAAGCCGTGTGCTGACTGAAAAGGATGCCATGGATTCCATTGTTCCGAGTACTTGCGATCCTTGTTGTACAATCCAGTTGCTTTGCCATACGATTTCCCCCCCGCATTTTCCACTCCCACTATCTGCCAATGAGCCTTTGTCTTAGTTGGATCAGGGGTACAGGTGAGATCAGGCTGCTGAGGGTCGAGAGGTGCTTCATTGGGAGTATCTTCAGGTGGTGGTGCACCCAGTATGGTGTCTATGAGTAGATCATCAATTGAAAGCTTGTCGATGGCCATTCAGGTGCACCTACTGTAGTCAAACAATGATGGCTCTGGGTGATTCCAGCCGGCAGGTGGTAGAATCCTGTTGGGTAATAGCCCTTCAATCATCGATATTGGGTGAGATTGTGGATAGTGAGCTTCCAGTCGGTTCTCGTTGCATAATGTCTTTTGGCAGATAAAGTATTTTACATGTTTCTGGCGAGTGTTGACCATATTTGAGAAACGCTATGTGTTCTGATGAATATCGATGATGCTTTAGGGGGTATGGTTTGTTGCTGGATTTGCGCCTCAGGGATATTTGTTTGAAAGCGAGCTAACTCAGGTTAGCGTATCACTTTCAAAGCCGCGTCACACCCCACCAAATGTAGAGGAGGGGTAAAACAAAGTCACCTCATGATCAGTTTTCTTCACAAACTCGGATAATATCTATTGAAAATCGTTAGCAGAGAAAGCTTCTTTTGTGATCACTGGGATCAACATTTAATACTCTTCATCAGGTGCTACTACGATCGGCCTTATTGCATACTACGTCCTTGCAACATTGTGCAGATTATATCTACGCTTGAGCCTCAAACAGCGGATAACATCAGCTCAATACAATGAATAGGTAAGTTTCCTAGCTGAGAGTATGTCCGCTCAATGTATCATCGAGAACTGATAGGCTCGTAGGACGTTGTTGTCAGTAACAATCCTTGACCGGTGGGTGGATCCTGAGGAGACAAAAAAGTTTGCACAAGGAGCTCATAAGGAGGCAATCACTGTTGCTGCTCGACTCACCGGCGTCATGTTGACTGAAGTAGTAGGTCGTACACACACATTTTGAGTGTACAATGCCTAGTCATGCTAACCTTCCAACCGGATACAGTTCTTGTTGGTTTCCTGGAGATATCATGCCAAATCCCTTCTATGACCTTTACAGTTATGAGCCGAACAAAGGTGAACTTCTATCCAAGTTCCTAGTAATTGAATTCGAGCATATAACAAACAAAGGCAGCATGTGTGTGATTATGATTTCTTTTTCTCAGCTGGGTTTCATGGATCAAAGGTGCAGTGAAACACCACAGTTCGTGACAAAGAAGATGGATATAAGAGGCCTTCATTCTGCCAAAGGTCACTGCTACCTTCCATATTCTCAACTATACTCCGCTTCACTCAAAATCACCAATTGAATTGATAGTTTGTTTACGACCATATTTTGTTCATATACAATGTCGATGAATGGATCTGCACTGAAGACAACCAATATGGCTCCACCGGGTGTCCTGTTTGGCTCACAACAACGCCCTGATGACAATGTGAGAGCATCCGATAATAATGCTGGAAATCCACCGAGCAAAGACACTCATTTCAGGCAACCCACAAATCAATATCCTCCACCACCAGCGTATAGCTACCTGCCTTCACAGCCACCATTTCCAGGCACTCCCCAGTTCTACCATCCTGCCCCATTCAACATGACACCAAGTTCGGAACCAAGCTCTGGGGGTGCACCCCAAGGATATCAGAGTTATAGGCCATCGTGGCAAGGATACAACTTCCCCCAAGGAGGATTTGGTGGACCTAAGATGTTCCCGCCTCCGCAATTCACAGGACAGGGGCCGTCATCCCCAGGCGCACATCGAGTCCCTCCGGCACAGGCTGGAAACATTCCAGTCAATCAGCGGACATCTTCTATCTCTACTCCATACGGACAAATTCCCAGTGCACCTGGGAGACCTCCCATTTGCATGCCAGAGAAATGATTTCAGCTGTCTGCGGAACCGCGCCGGACAGATGTTGCAAGGATTGCGGATTTGCCCCCATTTCCAGAGATTTCTTATGAGGGGTTCGATGCAGATGCTGAGTGCAATAATTCGTCGGACTTGGGCGGAGCCGAAAGCAAAGCACCAATCAGCTTGAAGCAAACGGAATTCTCCCTGTGTTACGTGGGTTCTTAGTCCCAATAATCAATACAACATTTATTGAACTAAGTACAGCCGCCTATCCAAATATCTCTGTCTCACCTCGTCTTATCCTAAGACTCAACTTCTCGTCCCTGTTCAACGAGAACTTCCGATCTAAAGCGGTACCACAACCCCTCTGCTCGATATACGTAAACTAGGTTTCCTCGTCGAACGGAAGGTCCTCGGAAAATTCCTCGAATGGTAGTAAGCCGGTGTTCAAGTACCGTAGTACCAGATAGTTGAGATTCTCGAGTTGCACGAAACGAAAAACCATGTGGTAGATGTGGTGTAAATTGTGCTCGTGCAAAGTGAACAGAAGATTGCCGAACAACTCGACAGTCTGTTGAAGTGCGTACTCGTAATGAGTATACCTGTGTCCAGGCATACAGAGGGTAATCGCGTAGGTTGATTAGGGAAGAAATAGCGAAGGCTTATTTCTTAATGGATAGATAGATAATTAGATAGAATTCTTAATAAAATTTTATGATCGTCTTCGGTGTTCTGAAAGCTAACTTGATCCCTGATGTCCCCCAATTCCTTCGACCCGCGCTGGCTCTTTATAGCCCGAGCTTCCTCTTAGCGTGATAATCGTTATCTCGGCCACGCCCTCTTAGCGCCCGGTAATAACTATCCACAACACCCTCAGGTAATTGCACTCATGCAATGTGGTATTAAAGCGTTACGCTCCTGATAACAATCAGGCCATCCATTGCGCGATATCAGCTCATCCTTCCTTTCTTATCTCAGACATCCCTTGCACCATATGAGTCGGCAGTTGGAACATCTATCGCACACACGATAATGCTTACGCCTTATTAATCCCTCACACCTCGTGAGTTATAAATTGCGTCATAGACTTAGTCGGCGACCTACCGATGCTATGTCAACGTAGATTAATGACGCGTAAGCTCGTACTCAATACGAAGGTTACATTGCGATCCAGACTATCAGAGTCAACTTGATAGTGTTCGCTCTAGGCGCATCGCCTACGTCATAATCCCTCAGTTACGTTATGCTAAGGTCGAGACTTTTCTCCAGACCGGAACGTGCCTCTCCGAATCCCATCCCGCCTTGGGGTGGGGGAGAAGAGCTCACTTAATCGCATAACTATCAACTGCCGTGTGTGATTACCACACATGTCCCGCATAGTATCTAGGTGTGAACGAAGAACCCTCTCTTCGCGCGACCAACACGTGTTCTCTCTTTTAGAGCGTGTTGCTGACCACTTGAACGTTTACATGCATAAGTCTTTTGCATATCGTAGATATGTACGCATCTTGTATCATAATTCAAGTATCATTATCGCTGCTAGGAATCAACCCCTAACACCCTGAAGCAATTTGCCAAAAGGATGGGTCAGCCCAACTTCAGTAGGTTCAACAAATGGAAGAAAGTATGGGAGGCTGGGTTTCCCGAGAATAAGGATCGGTCCATCATCCCGGGACAGAACCATTTGAAACAGATGCGAAATGGACCCCTGCACCGGGAGTGGGCGGTTGAAGATTTTTTGGAGTCGTTTGAGACCTGGCTGCCTTTGGAAAATTTGGATAATGCTGAATGGATTCAGCGCTCATGGGTGGAGATGTTTTTGAAGAAATGTGCAAGGGAGGTTCGGGAGGCGAGGAGGAAGGGAAGGGGAGGAAACAAGCGACCGGCGACGGATTTGGGTCAATGCACGGTCTAAAAAGCAAGAGGTAACATCGCAGAGTTACCAAATACAACTTTCATTGTTGTAATTCGTCGAGTGCCGAACGGCACCAATGACCATACATCCAGCAATCAATTTCAAGCTTCATACACATATGTGGGGCACTGGGAGGAACTGATTGATTTCATCGAAAAAAATCATTCCTGAAACAATCATACTGTCCGATGGCGAAATCCAAATGCAACTTGACTCAGGAAGAATTGGACGAAGAGTTTATGGGATTATACGCACCCAGGCAAATCATGAATGACCCTTCATGTGGTCAGATTTCATACAACAGTTCCCTTTCAAATGCCTTCAAGTTGAAACTGGGACACGATGTGAAACTATTTTTGGTAGACATGAAAGCAGCGACAGGGACGAATATTGCAGAGCACGTAAGGAAACCGGCCAAAGTAATCCCCGCTAGCCTTGTTACGGTTAGTTATGCCCCACTGCTAATCAGTATATTTAGACTTTGGAGGTATCCGATGAAAATGAAAGAGTGGTGGATGAGGCGGCAGGTTGGAACGAGAATGATAGTGTTAATAATGTAAGTTCAGATTGAGTGAATAGAATTGATTATATTCCACATATTATTGGGTCCAAATGCTTGTCTGTGAAATACCTAACATCGCGATGAATTTCAGGAGCGCTGGAGTATGAGGCCATCTGCCCAACTTAGATCGGACCAACTGAAAGAGATCATTGAGGACGAAATGAAGACGGACCAAGGTGCAAGTGAGATTCAGGTGCAAGTGGAGGATGGGAAGGAGGTCCTCTATCCAGAGAACACCAGTTCAGTATTGAGCACTGTTCTCAATACAATCAACAACAAATTTGAACACGAGTGTCTTGATGCAGCGGTCAGGCTGCTGAATGCCCATCGTATTCGCCAATCACCAGGTAACTGTGTTCCAGGCCAAAAGAATTCAATTCCAGGCCTGCCTGGGACCAGGTTTCTGGTGCACCAGGTTTGGGCCATCTGGTTCATCGTGAGGAGATGGGTGTGGGATGCTGATATGCCAGGAGCACTGGTGGTGGATGAAATGGGTCTTGGAAAGACTTTCCCCCCAGTGGCAGCAGCACTGATTAGCAAGCTGCTGACTGAGAAGGTTGTCATGGGGTTACCGCTGTCGATTTTGTGGGGGAATACCCTTGCAGAGTGGGTGAACCTGGTATAGAATGACTTTCCCGGCATTGTCGGTTAATAGTGGGAGTGGTATCCACTCCAGATGTTGAATTCTGTGCCCCGCCGCCTGTTGGAGAGGCAGACAACACCGCCTCATGGGCATCCAGCACTTATATCAGCGCATCAACCAATCTTGGTGGTCACAATGGCTGAAGTTGCAGAGACCTTCAAGACTGTCATCGAGGAGATGACACATGGAACCGATTTCAAACTCATCAACTTGTTGAACGCCGAAAATGCAAATCTCACCCACGAGGATCTGAACGCTAGTATTGATATGCTGGAGAACCGATGGAATATCCACATTGTGATGTATGATACCTTAACATCCAGAGCGAAACCATCAAGTAATGGCCGACTCTCACACTGTGCATGGAGTTTTGGGATTTTTGATGAGTCTCATCGGTACAAGACGAAAAGTAGCATATGCTGGAGAATTGCGACAAATGCGAGAATTCGATTCAAACTTCAAGTCACTGCAACGCTGGGATTCCATTCACTCTATGTCTGGTTTTATCAGACATTGCGGCTGTTTTCAGGTGCGACTGAAGATCCAGAGGACGAGACAGTGATGGAAATGCACGGTGCCAATGCAATGTATCCCACTGTGAAGAGTTCGATGCATGCCATCTGGACTGAAGACCACGACGCTCAACAGGATTCGGCACACCGGATTATCCAAATAGCAAAGCCCTGGACGATAAGGAGGCAGTCAGAATCGAAACTCGTAAATGTGAAACCACTTGTTCAGATACCACCGGAGAATGCACACCCTGTTGATCTCGAATGGAATGAGGACCAGCAAGCAAGACTAAAGACCGTTGTGGAGAGATAAACTTCACGGGATGCTTCAGGCCCGTGGAGTGTTCATAGATGGCGCCTGGCATGCTTCTCATTGGTATTGGGAGACACCGAGGATCGGAATGATCTTTCAGGACAATGGTACAATGAATGGCCACTCGATACTTGGGTGGATTCTCCCATTTTCGGATGGCTGAGAGACACATTTCTGCCAATGCTTGTCAACGAATCTGCGGAGTATCCCGAGCCTGACAAAGACAGAGCATCAAAAGAGGCACTCCTGCCCGAACGTGAAAGTCTCAACAGAACCTTGCCTCACGCACTTCTTCCTCAAATGGCGGTCGTATATTGTCCTCTGCCAGGCCAAGTTCGTCATTTGAAGTGGTGGCTCAGACAGTTTTTTGCAGATAATTTGGATATTTTCTACATGTTAGCAGAAATGGCCAATGATGAGCGCACAGAAATGCAGCTCAAATTCCAGGATTTGCCAAATCCCTCTGTGTTTGTAACTACACCCAAAGTGGGTGGGACAGGCCAAAATCTCACAGGAGCACACCATGCGGTAATAACTCAGAAGTTCTGGGTATTGAATGAGCAGCGGCAGGCATTTGCACGGGTTGTCTGACTGGGGCAAATCAGAGTTCCACACACATGGCTATCGAACACTTGACCCAATGGGTATGATAACAGAGCGAGTGATCTCCACCAGCTCTCTGGAGTGGCTCAAATGAGAGTCCTGCATGGTCTGATGAACCGACCCAACATCACGACAACGATGATATACCGGATTCTGGAGCATCGGAAGGACCATACAAAGCGGCTTACGGAGCATAGAGATTTCGTGCCCTCAGATGGTGAGGATAAACCATCATAATCAGGGCAGTGAAATGAAGGTATGCCTCATTAATCATTCGACCAACTCAATCTCACCAACTGATGCAAATTAGGCAAATGGTATGGAGAATAAGGCGCAATTGAGGAGTCCAGGAGTATTTGTTAGAATTCGATTCCATTTCGTGTGAGATGATTATTGTGATGAATATGAGCTGATGGCAATGGTAAACTGATATCTGGTAAACTCAATCATAGCCTCATTTGGATGAACCAATATGTGATGAAAAGCAGGTGCGCCAGTTTAATGGTAGACTAAGTGCAATTCTGCGGTGCCATATATTTCACTGTGTGAGAATCTGTCGAGCTGTAGTCCCTGCTTATCTCCAGTCAATATTGTCCGTGTGGAATTGTGATTCCGAAATCTGCAAACCACATCCATGTGATCAGGTGTGCCTGAACTTTCAAGTTTGATTCCAATCATTTGTTGCTTGTCTATTTCAGGCGCACCGGATACTAGAGTCACGATAGAATTCACGATATTCACTGAATCATCAATGTTGAATAATTTACAGTCGATTGCACGCAACATTCGCTGTCAACTTCTCGACCCACCTGAGACAGATCCAGTGCAGTATATCTCTAATCATCCATGGATACAAAGACAGTATAAACAATATCGAGTTGCTGGATCGCATCCTGAGACATGGCTCGCCTATTTCAGGGTTACCCGAAGTATACAGCTGAGTATTTCCTCGCTCAGGAGTGAAGTTCAGGCACAGCTCAAATCCACTCTGCTGTCGAGGTTGATGGTCTCAGATTTGACACCGCACGCTTACTCTATTCACTGGCCAATTTTGACAAGCCGCTACTCATTATTAACGTATGATCCCACTCCAGGATATGATCCCACTCCAGGATATGATCCCACTCCAGGCATGCCTCTGAACAGTGAATGCCATCTTCGCATTACCCTTGAACAATTCATTTCGCTCCATTCCAAGCATATTTTCTCCTTCCTAAATGCTTTGAATCTGTGGCTGCCAGCACACACAGAGTGTCATCTTTTAGACACGAAACATTTAGGTGCAGGCGCGGCTCATCCCACTCGGCCAAAGCAAATATCTAAGTCTATGCCTGATCGGTGTGTGACGGCCGCCGCTTAAATGACATAACTGTCACGCTTCGTGTCAACCTATGCTCTGGAGGAAGGTGTCCACCACATGTTTACCGTAGATGCACAGGCCTGGCGCATAAGTATTGACACTTAACTGGATTTTGACTAAGAAGTATGTTAAGACCTTGCATTTCCAAGATCCTAAAATAGCATCTGGCATTCGGGCTCCATAATCGAGCTGCTGCTTGAGAGAGTGAACCTCAACAGACAGCTTGTGCTCAGCAATTCTACAGATGACCGGCAAATCCCGCTCACTTGTATACCACACTTCCTCGAATAGGCGTAAATTCACAATGCTTCTAATGCAGACTCAACTACATTTTGACCAACTTGTATATTTGGGCCTCCAAAACCCGTATGTTAAAATGGGTTATGTGAACCGATTTGCATCAAGAGAGCTCGAAGAGATAGAATCTGAATGCCAGATTCAGCTCAATGGCTCAATCAGTGACCTGCAAACTCTCGCCCACCGCATATCGTGTGCCCCTGATGTTCATGACAAATGATAAACAGACGATATCTGATTTCCGCGAATGTCCAATCTCAAGAGTGAATGAAGAACAAATCGTGATGAAAGCTCGAGTTTAGAAAAGGCCGTTTCTGAGAGTCCAAGTAACTGTCAAAGTAAGGTGAGCCTACAATCCCAGCCGTTATATTGGATTGGATCCTGCATGCCGATTCAATGCTCACTACACCTCAATTGGCCGGAACTGCATGCTGTTATTGGGCTTTCCGCTGTCAGATGAAGCCTCATGACGCATTCATCTCATTCTTACAAGATAATATGCGCAACATCTTGATGTGAGTGACTATCTATGACCCATTTACTAGCGATCTTGGCATTGAAGACAACTGGAATCGAGTAGATTACCCCTGAATCTTCATCCTACCTTTACCATTCTTCCTCTATATCGAATCTCGCCTTTGTTAACCCAAATCCTCCATCTTCTCTTACACTGACTGCATACATATTGTGAGTCAGCAGACCCAGGACCGCTGAAAGTGAAGTTCTGCACATGACATTGCCTAATCGACCGCTAACCTTGGTGCAGAATCCTACAACAATTGAATATCATCCAAATAGGGTGTCGTTCCGACTGGTATACTGCATTCGGAGATTCATATTTACCCACTATCCACAACAATCTCAGTTTGAACCCATGTAACTTCCACTGTTGCGACTTACCAAGGTCCCAACTCTATCCTCCATCCAAGTCCTGCAAGATTCTTCAACACACCGACGATTCTGTGCCATGCGGTCACCACTCATATGCTCGAACTAGAGGCCTAATCAACTACCTTTGGCCGAGTCATGTGCAAGGGCAATCATGATCAACCCATTTCTCAGTTTCCCATGTCCGGTCCTGAGAGGTAGTTAGCGATACAACCATGTTAATTTCTCGAGTTCTTCAGGTGCGTCTGGTTGAATTGTATGTATGTTCGCTTAAAGAAACCTCTAATTCTTGCATCAATAGCGTACTTGGATACGAGTGCTAACATGTGGGAACTGGGGGCATGAAGAACACATCTAATCCGGTGCACCTGACGCTTCCTAAATCGCAACAAAGAACTAGCATCAGCAATATAAATATGAACCGCGGAAATGTCTTCCGGACTCTTTCCAGGAACGCCTCAAATTTCATCCTGCTCGACCGCGTGTTGCTTAGTTCCCCTGTTTTCCCGTTATTCTATTACACTTTGTATTATATTTACCCATATATACTTCTCCCTACATTCCCCACTTCACTTCATCAAACATGGAACCTACAGCTAGCCAGGTGAGGAATCACTATTCACAGCAGAATCAAGAAGCACACCTTGAGAGAGCACTTGCACGTGCATTGCAGAAGACAGCCAATCTTCATTGCCAATCAAATGTTTGAACTTCCAACCCAGGTTTCACGTATAGTGTTGGAGGTAACTAATGTCCGGGCTATTGACCCGATGAACCAGGATGATGACGATACCGATAGGGAGATCAGAAATGACCAAAGTCAAGACCCTTGTGAGTCCACCTTGTCATCCGAAATCGAAGAAGATGATTTGGACATCCAGCAGGAGGTACTACATCTTGACCAGGCGCGCCGTGATAAGACAATACAAACTACCAAGGTTCCACTGCCAAAGAAACGGAGCCGTGCTGATACCGTCATTCCCCGCACTCCACTTCCAAATCGACAACATCCAGTCACGGCCATAGCACTGCCATTGCTCGAACGCCAAAAGTCAGCCATCAACATATCATGCAAGTCTGTCATTGTACAGCCGCTCATGTTTCCCAAGAACGGTGCCGACCACAACGTTCCTCAACCAAAGGCCGGTGGAGATCACAATGTTCCTCAACACGAAAAGGCTACTTTTGAGGTAGCGAAACAGTTCATGCAGGCAATTGTATTCACAAAGACTCCCTCGCCAATCATTTCCAATGAGAACTATTCGATGGTTGACAACGCTTCGAAACTGGCCATTGAAGCCCAGGATCATCAGCGGGCATTAGCCGGTGCTCATGTAGGTACTCCATCTATTTGTCAATTGCCCGGTGGTCCATCTCTTGAAATCAATCCGCAAACCCGAGAAGCTGTAAGTGTATATTCTGTTTTTTGCTCCTCGATTGGAGTTATGATGATACTAAACCCCCAAACATACATAGTTAAAACTAAAGATTTGCACCGTTCGAGGGTGTTTTGCAGATGGAGCGCGTCGAACAATTGTACGTAGTTACCGGTGGGATTTAGGATCAGAGACTGAGCTTCGGATCGAAATCAAGGAGCCCCTGTTTGACGCTGCTAAACTCTCGAAGTTCATCGATGACAAGAAGTCCTGGTTCACGCTGATGGAAGTGCTTGGCTTAATCTACCATCAGGTGTTCTTCACCGCCAATAGCTTGGGGCGACAACCGACCACATCGCAGTTCGTTCGACCTCTAACACCGCAGACATCAGCACTTGTGGCTGCAGCCATTTATTGTGCGCTGTCTGAGTATGCCACGGGAAAGAAGGTTACTGTTATGTTTTCTCAAGTTGAATATCGAGGTAAATTTCGCCCTTCCGTGGTGATAGATTGCATTACTGCAGAAGCCATTGCACACATCAAATTCAAATTACACATGGTGGGGCTGCCTCATACCCCTCCCCCAATGGTGCTCCTCCGCAATAATAGGCGCTCCTGAATCCCCGTCGGCGCCCCTCAATCCCCTTCGGCGTTCCTGCATCCCCGTCGGTGCTTCTGAATCCCCCCAGCTCTCTTCAGTCTCGATTGGTCACGCTTCGATATTTCATTCAGCTTTCCTTACTGCATTTTCTGTGCACCCTCCTCCTCTAGGATGGGCGCACCTCAATCCCCTCCTCAACCTCAATCAGGAGCGCCTCAATTTCATCCCAGACTCTTTACCTCCCTCACCTTTTGGCGCTGCTCACACTGGATGGGATGTTCCGCTGCATAGGCGCTCCTCGATCCCCGTCGGCGCTCCTTGGCCTGGATTTGCACCCCTCAATTTCATTCTCCATTCCTCTATCACCATCACCACTCCCCTTGCCCACCTCGCACATGAAATCAGGCACTCCTCCTTTCCTGGTGGCACTCCTCTTTTTCCCCTGAATTCATCATATTGCCTTTCAATCTCCATTGTGATTCACTGCAAGCTAACCTCAATTCCAACCCTTTTGGATATCACAAATCGAGCCAAACAACATTGGAATTCAATTTCACCCACTCGCCAGGCCAGAATCATTCGGAACTACAAGGAGCGCCTCCAGCTTCTTTGTGCCGTTGATGAATTGTGTGTTTCTGCATCTGTCGGCCCGGATGAGATAAGAGATTTAGTGCATGACATTGAGACAGGTTCAATTGATATCATTCCGATCGCTTAGTCGGGTTACTGTTTCGGTTTTACCTACTTTCATTTTTGAATCACTAGCAATTTTCTTTGGTTCCTCCTTAATGTAGCGATGCAAACAATAGAATGTTGAAGAGATGCTGGGTACTATAGTATGATTTAGAAGTTGATAATGAACAATAATCTATGCATCATATGTGGAGGGTGTTCTTATTGCTCGTGTACATCCGGAGAATCTCAGATAACGCCTGCAGTCCTTTGAATGAATATCCATAAGAACCTGGCATCCCTCAGAGTTAGTTTGGGATTCCCACATTGGTTGGGTGACAGTCCCAGGTGCTCCCAAACCTTTCACAACCGCTCCCATGGTGCTCCCATACCAGTCATCAGATGTCCCAGTTACTCTGAAGGTTGGCCGGAATGCCCTCCCAGGGTCTGATACTCTCCTGAAATTGACGCTTCTAAGTTTACACTCCACATCCTCTCAGACACTCCTGGAGGCTCCCAGCAACTAAAATACATTTTGCTGATGACTGGTGTTGTTTCCGGGTGGTGCAGGTGGCACACCGGGCAGAGGAGGCATTCCGGCCAGTGGTGACATCGGCTCTGGAGTTGGCTCTCAGTGTTGGTTGGGCAGAGGTGCACCTGCTTCTTTGTGTCTCCAGCGTGTCTGTGGATTCTGTGTGTTGCCATTTGGGCGAGTTAGGTATTCGTCTGTGTGGTTTTGACGAAGCATAGCTGGATGACTTTCTGTTGCAGCCTTCTCCTTTCGGTGCCCCGGAAACTCAACAGCCCACTCCTTCTCTTCTTGGACTTTGGCGTGAGGTTTCTTAATCAGATATTGCATTTCCCTTATTGCAGCATGCAAAAACCCAGCTTTGGCCCTGTTGGCCTTATTCAAGGTCAGGCGCATGTCGGACTTTTCCAGCCATACCTGACCTCCTTGCCTTACCATAGTAGCAGACATGATGAAAATCTACAAGATAATAGGTGCCGCTTTTAACGATGGGATTTGACTACAACCTGAACAATATACACTTCTGTAGCCTTTTTCAAGGTGATTAAAGCCTGATACATCTATTGCTGGGGGATGCTTATCACAAAATTCATCTGCAAAACTCCCACTGCTGACAACATCATGATGTTCAATTTCGTGGACTGTGCAGACAAATGTATCAGTTGACCATGGAGGATTCTTGTTACAGGCAGCAATACATTGGTCACGTAGCCCTCTACGTACAGACGCTGTACATTATACAGTTAATTGACGGCCGTTCACCATGGTATGGATATACTCACATCCAATTGCATGCTGCCTCTTATTCTAGCTGCTTCTGGTATTACAGAGAATTTTTAAATGTTCACCCTGGGTCATATTTTCAGTGGCTGCATTCGCACCATTGCAGTTGAGTAACTGCTGTCCGCATTCTTGGTTTGGGCCAATCAGTGACTTATTGGATGAAGTGCCCGTTAATCATCTCCATTCGGTTCTGCTGCCACCTTGTTGAAGTGTTTTGGTCTCCATGAATTTGCGGCGTGGAATAGTAGAAGAAGATGACCATGAAAAAAAGTGGGAAGTCCTGAGGAGTATATAGTTAGCTGCATGTCACAATGGAATAAGTAGCAGCCAACTTGTATGTAATACTCAAGATGAATCCTGCTGCATATGGCAGTAAGTTGAAGGGGTTTTCTGCTGTCCTGCGATGTGCAATAAGTCGGTCCGATGTTGTTTGTTTGTTTAAAGGGATTAATTGAAGTGTATGACAGCAGAAATCTCATGATTTTCAGATATAAATAGGACACTCTCCGAGAGAAAGGATGTCAGCTTGAATTTTTCTCCAAAAATTGACTAGATAATACGTGAAACAGACGCTAACAATCACGTCATGTTGTATGGTGAGTGTAACTATTCCCCTTTTATTGACCATTGAAAGCCAGATTTTTCATTGTTTATATTGATTAAACGTACCAACCTTGACATCAAAGGCATCGCTTGCATCCATATTGTCCATATCTTGCGATATCCAACATCTCGCCCAACAACAAAGTCGACATATACTACAACAGTTAATGCTCTGAACAAAAACTTTTCCCCACTTCTGGCTGGCCAATGTGGCAATTCGACTGAATGCTCCACACAACAACATCATCAAGCAAATGAAGGCAAGAGCAGCTTGGAAGCAGTCAGTGTCCGAGCCCATGGGGCATTGTGCAGCTTGCGATCCGCAAAGAAGCTTGCGGCTGAGAAATGATGAGTAACGCACTTCTTTTGCGCGGGAGAGAAAGAGAAATGGATTCAGAATTATTTTGAAAGAGAAACCTCTGGGGCAAGAAAGGGAGTGGAAGATGCAGAGGAAGTGATCAGGCAGGAGCAGGAAGATACTGAGACAGCTCAAAATGTGGGATTGAGAACTGCACAGCCCGAAAAGACATTTCAGGAGATGATGATTGCTATTGGCGACAGTTTGAGTGATTTTGCAAGTTCCAATGATGAGGATGATGGGGAAAATGAGTATGATGAAGAGATAGAGCAGCGAAAGCGGAGCAAAGATGATGAACCCAGGTGGGTGATGGGCAAAATATTCACAACGGTACAGCAGGGCGCGGAGAGGTTTCCGCAGAAGCAGATGAAGCTTGGCAAACTGACACAACTGGGATGGGGGGACACAGCTGTCTACTTCCATGACAGAGATAAGAAGTATGGTACATGTGAATCGAGGGTTCCAGCAGTCATTAAACTGCAAATGGAAGATGATGCAGTCGCACCTGCAACCACAACAGTTGGAGAGCTTATGGAGTGTCTTGATATTGTCCCCGGAATATTGCAAATGCTGGAAGGGACATCTGTAGAAGGAAATATTTATATTACGCTAGGTTTTCGAAAGCCCCAGTCTCACACAGGTATAGCCAATCTGGCACCTGCCGCCAAGCCTAATTCCTCACCTATTCAGAAATAGTAGCCTGTTGAACCTGTAAGCCATTACCTCTCCATATCCCCTGGATCGTAATGGTTCCCGGCCCATACGGGCCACCCGCGCAACCACCTCACCACACATCCAAAAATGGTCATCAGAGGCCATCCTCTATATCAAGTCTTCTTTAGTAGCAAATGAAACTTTTTGTCAAAGTGAATTGTAAATTATATGTGACATGACTTTGTAAGTCTTACTACCCCATCAAAATTTGCTCTCTGAACTGGCAACCCACCCTGTCTATGCACCACTACCCACCTTTCTTCTTTACAGGTGATTGAATTCCACAAAACGATGCATTTCATCATTGAAACACCACAGTTACTTGCATTTTGAACATGCTTAGCAAAGTTTGGCTGGAGATTTGGTATTTTTGGCTGGGCTTTCCTGCTGGCAAAGCCACCATCCCAGCTACTTTCCCTTCTCAAGGTGTACTGAAAATTGCCCATGACTCCAGCTCTGGCTGAGGGGTAAAGATATGCCCTCTGTGATGTTTGACAAAGTGGGTTTTAGCCTTGTTTACTATGAGAGCTGTGCAATGGGTATTGGTATCCCCCCTCTGAGCCTCAACTCTTGGGCACATTGCAGATGGAATTCCTTGTGTGCAATGATATTGGGACTTCAGAGCGTGTCCTTAGCACTAAGCTTGAAGGATATTTTGGGGTGTTATGGGCAGAGTTATCCATCTGGGCTGCGCAGTGGCATTTTCGAGTTTTTCGGGAGCTGATCTCGAGACAACCCTCCCAACAAAAACTGCCCTTTTCATCGGCACCCCATTTCTGTACAGTCCTTAATTTTTGCCAAAATGCTCTCAAGACATAAGAAAGTAAGTTGATAATGCTCCCAGGCCACACCCACAGAGTTGTGGTTGCATCACTAAATATTTGTAGGTGGGGAGTCGGTTGCCATGCCCCAACGGGCCGGGAATGCCAAAGTTATGATTCAGGGGATAGCCTCCCTAGTTAATCACGATATAGAAATTGGATTCGGACAATGACATGGTGATGTCTTCTGTGCCATGGAATGACTAGATAGTGAAATTGATATTTTTGATGTCATATCTTGGTGGAAAGCAATTTGTGCACCTATTTTGCTACGTGTCAGCTATTTCTTGATTTCAGTAACCGAATTGTGAGACATGATAATTCGTCCATACACGTACAAGTGTCGAACACACTGTGCGAAAGCTGAAGAACCCAAATCAGCATGTAAGACCACCTATAAGCTTCATTTCTGTTTCGCTATTACTGTTAAGTGGCAAAGCAAAAGTTATATATGGGAAGAAATTTACTGACAAAATTTAAATGAGTGAGGTCATATGAGTTGTAGAATGAGTGGTTCATGCTCAATATGAATCTGTTTGAACGACGACCGTTATACTCCATTCAACCATGCATCCAATTGCATAACTCTCCACAAAGACTTGGTCCACATGGTTGAGATACTTGAAACTGCTTATAGTTCATCATGGAAATTGAGGAGAAGGAGCTGGATGAGGAAAGGTGTGGAATTTGAGCGATATTAATCAAAAACTAGTGAAGTCATCTACATGCCATAAATTGCCATCCGAAATTGCAGGAATATGATAGGGCCTCATCATCTCTCACTCAGATAACGTGGATAATGGTTGATCACAAATTGAAACGCCACAACACTTTTGGATGAAAATGATAATACTAAGAAACACAATATTGGTTATTAATGACGGATATGCGATTCGTTCCATACTATGATGGCGTATTCGAAGGCTACTTCGATGTATTCAATGTATGTGTCACTGGAGCGTCAACCATTTTCAGTCTTATACCTTTCACATTCAAAGGGCTCGATTGCCTTGTCCTTCCAAAGTAAATGTATTAGTTGGTGTTATAGCCAACAACGCAAATGACACACTCATTGCCCCACTCTCAAAATGAGCTTCAACAGCAAGTCCACAAATGTTAGTGTTACACATTTGACAATCAAGAGGCTGCATTGTTAACTCCTCCCAAAGTAAATGTATCGGTCGGCATTACAACTAAACAGGGAACTGTCATGGTCATTGCCCCATCCATAAAAGGGGCATTAACTGTAAGTCAAGAATTTCTGGTCTTGCATCTGGGTAAATACACGGCCTGTCCAGCGACATCATCTCTACTAAGTCCTAAAAATGAGCATCAACAGAGCATCAATGCTTTTTGGCCTAGAATCTTTTAAAATACATGGGCTGTGCGGCAAAAATGACTCGTAATTGAACTATCAGCTGCCTGTCTAGACAACAATGTGTGTGACAACACAGCTCTTATGTCTTAAAAATAAGTATCAATGGAGTGCCAACGATTTTTGGCCTTGCATCATAGAAAATCCAAGGGCTTTGTGCTGACATTAACCCATAATTGAACTATTGGCCGCCTTTCTAGGCAAAAATCCCTGGGACAACATTAGTACCATCTCCTAAAAATGAGCTTCAATGGAGTGTCAACAATTTTGGGCTTGCATCTTGGAAAATCTAAGGGCTGTGCAGCGATATTAACCCATAATCAAACTATCGACCACCTTTTGAGGAAAAAATTCTTGCCACAACATTGCTACTACATCATATACATGAGCATCAAAAGAGCATCAACACTTTTTGGCCTTGCATCTTGGAAATGCCAACAGCTGTGTGGTGACTGTAACCCATAATCGAAGTACCAGCCGCCTTTCTACACCAAAATGTATGCAATAACATAGGTACTATGTCCTAAAACTGTGCGTCAATGGAGTATCAACAATTTTTTCTCATGCAACTTGTATAATCCAAGGGCTGTGCATCTACATAAACCTGGAATCAATGTATTGGCAGCCCTTGTGGGCAAAAATGCCATTAATAATTCTGCTACCACCCCCTAGAAATAAGTGTCAGTGCTGCCGCAACAAGTTTTGGTGGGCTCAGTAAGTTTCACAGTAATGAAATGCCTTGTGTGCTTCCTAAATGGAGGTTTTAATGGTCCATCTTGTCAGTATGACCCTCTATACAACATCACAACTACACATACAATGTCTTAAAGGTCATAATTTTGTCTTTCGTGCAGCTCAAGAGTCAATATTTAAGCACCAGTAGTCTACTTAACAATAATAAAACTTTTGACAGTCTCTCAACTGGAATTACACAGCTTCCAAATTCCTGCAACCATGTCAGATCCCCAATCTATTAGTACCTCATTGCTTGAGGTTATGATAGCTTTCATAACTGTACATGTGTTTATTTGCGATTTGAGTGACCTTACTATAGAAATCATATTTGGTGCGAGGTGGGCTTCAATGAATGTGGGCTGAACGCATCCTATTGCTTGGGATATTGCTTGACATACAGCTTCATGGCGATTCGAATTGCACTGCCCAATTGAGGAGACCGGCAGCCCTGGGATTATATATATCGTTTGTCATCAACTTCTTCACCATCCATCAGAACATATGACAACCTCCATGGGGAAACACTTATTGGCAAATGCGCACATTGCGAAGTTGGACAAATTAACAGAGTGGGAAGTATCTGAATTAACAAGTACAACCGTTGATGAAACTGCTTTAGCCATACTGAAGAGACATGGTAGTCATGGAATTACATTAGTGAGCTTGCTAAGAAATTCATATTCAACATTTCAATCTTACCTATATTAACACAATTGACAGATAAAACGCTTTAAACTGGCACCAAAGGACTACCTATCTGCTGAATTTCACCAAGATACTTGCAATCACTACCTCATGTTAGGATTTGTCCTGGTTTATGTTGAATGGAATGTTATATTAAACCTCAAGCTACGACGGGTATTTAATGAATTACATGGCAAGCTGGTGCTGCCATCCACCAGCACCCTTAGCATCATTTGTGGGAGGGAATACTCACTGATAGTGGATGCAATTAAGAAGCAATTGCTGTCAAGGGATAAAGTTTGTTTAGCTTTAAATAGGTGGACATCAATCAACAAAATAGCTATAACATCCGTCATAGCTTACAATATCGATCAAAATTGGGCATTGTGAAAAGTACCACTCGCACTCGAATACGTTGATAGCCTGTTCCCTTCCTATTTTGAATGCTTATTCAGAATAATAGGTCAAGCGTCAATATGCTAGGGCAACACTAGCCATACATTTGAATGGGGTTCTGGATCCTTTGGAGCTTACTGACGGTTGTTTACTTGGAATTACGACTGATAATGCTTTTTCAATTTACCTGATTACTTGGAAACTGCAATCAACCCTTGAGGCCTGCGGAATCAGGTGACAAGCAATGAATAACCACATATGATGCATGGCGTACGTCATTCAGATTACGTTGTGTTAGGGGTTCTCCCCGAGCGGCGATAATGATACTTGATTTGGTGATCCTGTGGACGCATAGATAATAACATTATGCATAACGCCTATGCTAGTGATGTCAAGTGATCAGTAGTATGCTCTTTAGTGGGAGTTCATATTAGTCGCGCAACAACTTAGCTGGTTGTTCACACCTGGATACTCTGCAGGACATAGCTGGTTGTCACACACGGCAGTTAATAGTCTAGATGTGATTCAGAGAACTCTTCACACTGAACCTGTAACGGGTTAGGATCAAGTTGTTACAGGGGTTCTTAGTCCCAATAATCAATACAACATTTATTGAACTAAGTACAGCCGCCTATCCAAAAAGCTCTTTCTCACCTCGTCTTATCCTACGACTCAACTTCTCTTTCCTGTTCAACGAGAACTCCCGATCTAAAGCGGTACCACAACCCCTCTCCTCGATATACGTAAACTAGGTTTCCTCGTCGAAAAGAAGGTCCTCGGAAAATTCCTCGAATGGTAGTAAGCAGGTGTTCAAGTACTGTAATACCAGATAATCGAGATTCTCGAGTTGCACGAAATCAAAAACCACATGGTAGATGTGGTGTAAATTGTGCTCGTGCAAAGTGAACAGAAGATTGCCGAACAACTCGACAGTCTGTTGAAGTGCGTATTCGTAATATGTATACCTGTGTCCAGGCATACAGAGGGTAATCGCGTAAGTTGATTAGGGAAGAAATAGCGAAGGCTTATTTCTTAATGGATAGATAGATAATTAGATAGAATTTTTAATAATATTGTATGATCGTCTTCGGTGTTCTGAAAGCTAACTTGATCGCTGATGTCCCTCAATTCCTTCGACCAGCGCTGGCTCTTTATAGCCCGAGCTTCCTCTTAGCGTGATAATCGTTATCTCAGCCTCGCCCTCTTAGCGCCCGGTAATAACTCTCCACAACACCCTCAGGTAATTGTGCTCATGCAATGTGGTATTAAAGCGTTACGCTCCTGATAACAATCAGGCCATCCATTGCGCGATATCAGCTCATCCTTCCTTTCTTATCTCAGACATCCCTTGCACCATA
>Ga0307512_10001248_pt1 | contig 36648 bp, 34 predicted proteins | sample 14_EM_MG_FD_200267 | JGI IMG/M metagenome (GOLD analysis project Ga0307512, IMG submission 200267) | Populus trichocarpa ectomycorrhiza microbial communities from riparian zone in the Pacific Northwest, United States - 14_EM | ecosystem: Host-associated > Plants > Roots > Unclassified | place... | reverse complement strand
CTCTCCTCACAAGATCCGATTCGGTCGTCCAATCAGGTGTCGATTGTGATAATTGACAATGGTAATCGCGAAACATGCCTGCTAGCCACTTTAGAACATTCGGGGTTGTTATACTTCCCTTAGAGAGCTGCCACACGATCTGCGATCGCTGCTCCACATCTTCAACTCTGCTCGTCGGTAGACCACGATACCTGTAATCATATTGGTAACCATAGTTGATTCATTAATTTGCTGAACGTATATTGCCTTGTACGACTTCCGTAGCCGCTGCAGTAAACTCCTAACATCATCCATAACGTAGATAATTCCGTTGCAGAAGGTAATTGCGATTGGAACTGCCATCGGTGGTATCGCTAGGTGTGAATCGTGCATATTGCGTAAATCTTCCCTGATCCTCCGTAGGTGCACTTCGTTCGAGGTATGTGCCTGTTTGTGCTCTTCGCAGCTTCCGTAACGTAGATGACTCCATCGAGTCGTGTAGAAGGTGATCACGATTTCAACTGCCGTCGGCGATGTAGATTGACGTGAATCGCGTGTAATTCGTAAACCGCCTCTGGAAAATGGCCAGCTTCGGCATTGCCGGTGACGCGACTCTTATGGACGTATGGGCTCTGGCATCGTCCCTGTAATCGTCAATTTACTCAATTGGAAGGTAACTTATCGAATATCATTGATGCCGTGATTGATAGCCTTCGAGTTCTCGTAAGAATTCGTTGCGATTGACTTCGACTGACTTGGTCGCTGACACGTATAGGTGTCACGACGCGTCTCTGACCGATTGGCCTCTAGAATCCACACGAAATCGTCTCTGTTACCGTTAACCTCAATTCAATAAACATATCAAGACACTTCGCTGATGCAATCAGTGCTCTCGGGTCCGTAGGATATCCCGTGCGTAGTTTGTGTGTCGTGACGCGTCGGAAAGTGGTAATTCATGAAATCCCGTATGCGAAACGTATCTGAAATTGTAAGAGCGATAATAGTGTAAAGGCATACGCCCGTGTAAGGCCTCGTAGGAAGGTATATCAGTAGATACGGTTGCAAACGTGGATGTCAATATTGTAGAGTAGTCAAAATGTAGTTAAGGTAAGATTATCGCTAGAGATCTAAGGCTCGTGGCGAGCCGACTATATAAAGCGGGTATTACCCGGCCCTGGACACGTCACGTGCAGCCGTGCCATTACAGCTGCTGTACCGTTTTGGAGATTGTGCCCATCACACAGCCGGGTTCGTCATCTTCGCTCCGCTTGCCCAGCTCTGTCTCTTCATCCTCATCTTTCCCATCCTCCCCATCATGGGAACTTGCAAGATCACTCAGACTGTCTCCGATAGCAGCCATCATCTCCTGAAGAGTCTTTTCGGGCTCTCTGGGTGTCAATCCCGCGATGTCAGCAATCGTCATATTGTCCTGCTCTTGTTGAACCGCTGCCTCTGCGTCTTCAACTCGCTTTCTGGCCCCAGCAGTGTCTCTCTCAACATAATCCTCAATCCATGTCTCTTTCTCTTCATTGCTTATAAAGTGTGTTCCTCGTCGTTTTTCCGCGACAAGCTTCTTTTTGGATCTCAAGCTGGGGCACTGCCCCCAGTGCTCGGATTCTCTCTACTTCCAAGCCGCTGTTGCCTTCTTTCGCATGATGACGTCGTTGGGTTGATTGCATTGACGATTTGCCGTATCTGCCAGCCGGAAGTGGTGAAACATTCTTTTTCGGAGTATTCACCATTGTAGTTTGCGTGGACTTTGTTGTTGGGCGAGATGTTGGATGTTGCAAGTTATGGACAATATGGAGGCAAGCTGCGTCTTTGATGTCAAGGTTGGTACGTTTACTCATCTTGAGCATAACGATCATGTTGGCTGCTACTTATTCCATTCTGACACGACACTTACTATATAGTCCTCAGGGCTTCCCACTTCCTCTCGTTATCATCTTCCTCTCCTATTCGACACCAGCACATCATGGATACAGAACCACCTGCGCCAGGTGAGAGCGGATTGAATACCGGCCGATTGGCTGGCGCTACATCAAATACGGATATACTTGGCACACAACAAGAGCGCAGACACAAGTTAGTTCACCGCGACGCTGCCAATGCAGCCACGAAACATATGACCCAGGATGCACATTTAAATATTCTCCACAAGACTGGAAGCAGGAAAAATAAGAAGCAGCATGGAGTGGGATGTGAGTATATCCATATCGAGGCAAAGAGCGGTCAATTAACTGTACAACGTACAGCGGGTGTCCGTAGAGAGCTACGTAACAAATTTATCGCTGCCCGTAATGGGAAACCTCCATTGTCGAAACAGGTATTTGTCCGCACAATCAGCGAAATCCAACATCATGATGTTGTCATATCTGGGATTTTGGCAGATGAATTTGCTGATAAGCATCCCTGTGAGTGGACGAAGCAGGTATCAATCACCTTGGAGGAGGCTATGGATGCATTTATGGTAGAGGTAACAGCGGAATTTCATTCTTAGAAGTGGCAACTAATGTCTTGTAGGTTTTCAACATGTCAGCAACTATGGCAAGGCAATGAGGTCGGGTACAGCTGGAACAGTCCGACATGCGCCTGGCCTTGAATATGGCCAAAATGGCGAAAGAAGGCTTTTCGCGCGCCGCAATCGAAGAAACAAAATGACTCATTAAGATCCCACGCGCCGAGGTCGGAGAAAAGAAGAAGTGGGGTGTCGAGTTTCCTGGCCACACAAAGGTGAAGGCTGCGATACAAAGACACCCGGCAATGCTTCGTCAAAACCAAACATCCGGCTGCCTTTCATGCCAACACGGCACCATAAAGAATCCGCAGACACGCTGGAGACGCAAACGATCATGTGCACCTCCACCCGACCGACGCAGAGAGCGGACTCCAAAGCCAACTCCGCCATTGCCCAGCACGCCACCCGCCCCAACGGCTAACACTTCGGAAGTTTCACCTTCTCAAATAGTCAATGTGCCCGCTGGATATACGTATTTGCATACAGCTCTTCCCTGTGCAGAACTTCTCGATGATGAGGAAACCGAGCACGATACTGATTTCGATTCAGATATGCTGACTGATGAAGGTTAGTCCACTATCTGTGGTGTGGAAATGCAGCTAACAATGATTTTGAAGACAAGAGCAGCGGATTAAGCGATCCTGCAACTGATGACTAGCATTGACCGAAAGACACGTGATTTTGGAGATTATTATTAACTATATCTATGTATTATTAAAGAACAACGTCGTGATCAAGAAGAAAGTCAATAAAACCGCCAGAAAGGCAGCCAAAACAATGTGAATGATGGAGTGTGCCAAATTAAATGATTGCATATTGTGGAGACAGCCATGGCAAAATGAGCGTCAACAGAGCGTGAACAATTTTGGGTCATGGGTCCTGGGAAATCACACCTCCGATAGGTTGTAGTCAGTCATAGAGGAATTCTCGGCGGCCTTTATAGGCAAAACAGATTGCAATAACCTCCCAGCCCCATCATGAAAATGAGTGTCAACGGAGCGTCAACGGTTTTTGGTCATGCGTCCTGCGAAATCACGCCTCCGATAGGTTGTAGTCAGTTATATACGAATCATCGGCTGCCTCTATAGGCAAATCAGAATGCCGTACCCTCCCTGCCCGATCATGAAAATGAGCATCAACGGAGCGTCAACAATTTTTGGTCATGCGTCCTGGGAAATCACACCTCCGATAGGTTGTAGTCAGTCATAGAGGTATTTTGGGCCGCCTTTATAGGCAAAACAGATTACAATACTCTCTTTGCCCCACCATGAAAATGAGGGTCAACGGAGCGTCAACAATTTTTGGTCATGCGTCTTGGGAAATCACACCTCCGGTATGTTGTATTCAGTCATAAAGGAATTATTGGCCGCCTGTATAGGCAAAACACCTTTCAAGACCAAATATCGTTGATGCTCTGTTGACGCTCTGTTGACACTGTGTTGACGCTCATTTTCAGGATGTCGTTGGCCGCGTGAGTATGTTTGCTTTGCACATCAAGGTGACTAATACGTCGAAAATCAACCGTGACGCGCCAATGTCAATATTTCAAGATTAACAGTACCATATCTGAATGCGACCATAAATATGAGACTCGAAACGCAGAACAGGAGATTGGAACCGACAGGTCTAGCCAAACCCGGCCAAACACGCGAGTTGACGTGTACTGGTCCGGGTTTAGCCCGCCAAGAGTCAGCAGGTTGGGTTTTTGGACGGTTCTGGACCCGAACCGACCCGTTCTTGCGGTCCAAACCCGGACCGCTGGTGGGTTACCTGGACCCGTTGCTAACACTAGCCATATGGTAGTTTGAAGCCCGGTTCAAGGTCGGTCGCATGGTCGATGGAAAGGTGCAGTGCGCGTGTGTCCGCCTTAACTTTGCTAAAAATGTCCACGAATTCTGAGTACTTGGTGGGGATGAAGCTCCCATTTTCTGTAATTGTTATCTCCGCTTCAATGCATGCTCAATTGGTCAATGTTGGCCCAAGCCATATTCTCGGGAATGTAGGCGGGGAAAAGGTATTCCAGGAGGTGTGGTACCGCCGGCCTGTCCAATGGAAAATGACCGTGGTCCACCGCTCTCCACTCGTGACTCGGTGGGCCGGTAGCAGTCATTCAAACGTCTCCTTGGAGAGGCTCTTCTGCCGGAACTACCGCCGCCGCTCCCTTTTCATCGCGTGCAATGCCTTGGTTCCTTACCTGCCAAGGTGGTGGTCCCCGCAGTCACTCCCAGCAGACTGGTGCATTCCCCAATCCGTAGGGCAAATGCCTCAGCAATGTCATCACTAGCTAAGAGAGTGCCGAATGTGGAAGCTCCCAGAAGCTGAATGACTGGAGCAGGCATGTCCTCGACGCGTTCCGGTAGCGTCTCGTGTGCTACCGGAAGAGGCCTATCCTCACCACCCAATATATCCGCAGCCTGAGGACCGATAGGTGACCGTACGGCAGTCGATCGGCGGAGGTTTTAATCAATTTCCGGGTTCCTGCCCTTGAACCACAGTAATTTGAGTACTCGATCGTAGGCTCGCATCGGCATGACTAGCACTTCCGGTTCTGGAACTGGGGGGAGATTCTCCATATACTGAATGGTTATTGACATCTTTCGGCTAACCTTCGCATGTTGCATTATCTGTCCACCCAAGCCAAGTGTAGTAGTATGTGCTGCTTCACGTGATATCCCGAGTCTCTTAAGTAATCTTGGAGCCAGCAAAACACTAGGAGCTCTGCAGTCAATGAGAGCTCGTACGAGTTGCATCTTGCCGTGTTTATCTCGTGTCTGAATCCCATGGATGATATGAGCAGAATCAGGTGTTTCTGTACCGCATAGATATTGACTTAACATTTGTGCTCCCAGGCTCTCCAGGATAACCCTCGATTTTAGTGTGATCCGGTGAGGTCATATCTCGTCCACACTGGCCATCAACGCCTGCGACCCCACGTTTTTCAACCCAAGCTCGCTCTCGTCCAACCTCCCCCGCCGAGCTAAGTACTGGGACAGGTTCGCCAGTTGTTTGATTGCAGGGTGTCGAAAGATCGCTGCCATTTGATCTGTTGATTTCCGCTGTCTTTGCCGTCTCTGCCATCTCCTGGAGTGAGTGTGTACGAGAAAGTCTCACGGGAGAATTTCGGGCACTTCAATGATATATGATCGCCGGCACAAAGTGAACATTTCCCGCTAGCCTTTCGCTTCTCATATAACTCCGATGATACCCACAGTGCTGGGGGTAAGTTGGATCATTTTCCGCCACCACTCGGCTTTGGCTTATCAGGATTCGGTGCTTCCTTCTGTGCATCCTTCGATTCTGAAATGGATTGTCGGTAACCACGTTTTCTGCCACCTTTGTAGGATGTTTCCCCGTGTTGCCTTTGTTATAATTGGTCATATTTCTGAGGTTTGGTTTCTACGTCTGCAGCTCGATCGAAAAGCTCGTCGATGCTGTCAAACATCCCGTTCTCCTCGGTAAAGGGCGTGACTTTTGGGTGTAGTTCTGGTTTGAGGCCCGCCCAGATCATATGGTAGCACGATAGCTTCTCCTGTTCCTGATGCAAGCCAGCTTCTCTCCAGTGTTGTCGTAGTCAGTTAGCATATGCTCGTAAGCTCTCATTGGGGTCGTGGTTACCATGGCGAGTCTCAAGATAGAGTCTAGTGGCTGCGTTGAGTTTACAGTCCTTGTCAAAATACATCTTCTGCATTTCACTAACAAACATGTCGAAATCATTAAGGCATGGGGAATTGTTGGTGAGTACATCAACAACAACCCTGGTTTCTGTCTCAAATACCCGGGTGTTCCGGACAGCTCTGAAGGCTCTGACAGAACCTGGTACCCTCTGACGGAGAATTACACGGTGCCTGTTGCCCGGGCGACGTGTCGCGTTGCATAGCACCGCACTGGCAGCGCCAGTGACACACCTGTGAGCATCTGGGAACACCTCGAATCACAGTAGAGCATTCTGGGCAAAACAACATCTGGGAACGCGGCTGGTGCGCCTGGAACTCATAGCTGCTACTGATCGTGCTACGATTGTTAAAACTCATGTATTCAGGGTGTATTCTCAGCTATATATCGATTTATCTATATAGCTACCAATCTACAACTCAGAGATACACTCCGAGGCCGTGATTGAGCCAGGTTGGAGATGCAATTGGAGATCGAGATCGGGTGAACTCAGCGATGCAATGGGAGGCCGTGACTGAGTGAGTTTTGTGATGCACTTGGAGGCCAAGGTCGAGTGAACTCAGAGATGCACTTTGAGGCCGTGATTGAGCGAGTTTGGAGATGCAATTGGAGACCGAGATTGAGTGAACTCAGAGATACACTGGGAGGCAGTGACCGAGCGAGTTTGGAGATGCACTTGGAGGCCGAGCTCAAGTGAAGTGAGACCTGCACTTCGAGGCCATCATCGAGGGAGTTTGGAGATGCGCTTGGAGGCCGGGATGGAGTGAAATGAGAGCTGCAGTTGGAGGCCGTGATCGAGGGAGTTTGGAGATGCCCTTGGAGGCCGAGATTGGGTGAACTGGGAGCTGCACTTGGAGGCCGTGATCAATCGAGTTTGGAGATGCACTGGGAGGCCGTGATCGAGCGAGTTTGGCGATGCACTTGGAGGCCGTGATCGAGCGAGTTTGGAGATGCACTTGTAGCAGGCTATGATCGAGCGAGTTTGGAGTAGTACCTCAAGGTAGGCGATCTGGAGGCGGTCTGTGGGAGGAGCGCCAGGTGCTGAGACTCTATTCACCAGTTAGTTATCTCGAAACCATGGGAATGTGATACGGTGACTTCACCTTTAAAGCTCTGATGGAGAAATGGCTGGCGGCGGTGGATTAGTAGGGAGGTACGCCGGAAGCTGAAGCTACATTCAGGGGTCAACTCATAATCGTGAGAATGAACGGACAACAGACAATCTTAGGTGTATGCTCTACTCGGTGTTATCTCATGATTATGGCATGGAGAGATAGAGAGGGATGACTCAACTTTGTGTTCTTGTGATGATGGTAGAGTTGTGGACAAGAAAGAGGGAGATAGGAGATGAAGATGAGAACGATATGGAGAATACGTGCGGCTATGAGAAATCAGGAGTACGACGTACCTAATTGGGTTTAGAAGACCACCTATCCATGATATTGCCCAGCGGATCGGGAATCGTACCAGCCATATCCAGGAAGGTCAATTGACTGGCCCACGAAATATTCTCAAGTCCCAGTTTCTCAAGATGATTTCCCCCATCTCCTTTGATCTCTCTCTTTGTTGTGCTCAACTCTACAATCACCTAAGAACATGAGATTAAGTCATCCCTCTCTATGTCTCCATGCCGTATTCATGAGTTAACACCAAGTACAGCATACACAAAGTACAGCATCATCCCAAGATCGACAGTCCCACTGCCGTCGCGCCTCCCTTCAAATCCACAAACTCCAAGTACTCCTCCAATCTCACTCGATCATTGCCTGCAAGTGCATCTCCGAACTCACTCGGTCACAGCCTGCGAGTGAATCTCTGAGTTCATTTGATCCCGGCCTCCGAGTGCATCTCCAAACTCGCATGATCTTGGCCTCCAAGTGCATCTCCAAACTCGATCGATCACGGCCTCCACGTGCAGTTCTCAGTTCACTCGATCTCGGCCTCCAATTGCATCTACAATCTCCCTAGATCACGGCCTCAGAGTGAATCCCTGACTTCACTCGACCTCGGCCTCCCAGTGCATCTTGAAACTCGATGGATCAGGGCTTCCAAGTGCATTTCTCAGTTCACTCGATCTCGGCCTCCAAGTTCACCTCCAAACTAGCTCAATCACGGCCTTCAAGTCATTGTTGAGGAGCGACGGTGGGTATACAGAGATAAAGAGGTGACGGAGGTGGAATGAGCAACGTCGAGTATATATTCAGGAAACCCTGGGGTAGATCGATAGAAAGCATCTCATGTTCATCTCATCTTGTCATACAAAGAAAATACACATTCTATGTTCCCAACTTTTGGTCTCACTCGCTCTTTGCGAGATTTCGTGGAACCGCACCGTTGCGTGGATCCTTATGGATTGCAATCGCGATGCAAGCGTGTACACAATGAACCCATTCCGACGTATGGTCACAGTTCCCCACAACGTCAGAGTGTTTGTTCAGAGTGGGATACCGAGAGAGCAAAGAGAAATGGCAAAACCGCGATTGGAGGGCGATATGCAACTCGACGCATAGTGTTGACGCCGGGCGCAGAGTCATCCACCGGGGTGTCTCTGGTGGCTCTGACGGAGCGCATCCACCCTGATGCCACCAGCGTGCCCAGACGGAAATGATTTTTGCTGATGTAAGCCATGGCCGTAGGTAATTGGGTCGATCATGATCATGTTATGTAGGGTATAATTGGGGTGGTTGCTCCAGCTTCCCAGGTGATCGAGGGCATACTGGACTTTGTGGGTATCGCCGTCGGGGATAACGTGGCTGTGAGTGTGGAAGTTTGAGCGAAGAGAGCCCAGAAAGGAGTCTAATTCGCTTGGTCCTCCGCAGTATCGTCTATGGTTAGTCATGTCCAATTTGTTGTTTTCGCTTGTTGATTCTAGTCGGGATAGTGGTTCGGTATTCTGTTGGAAGAGGAATTCGATCATTCTCCCCCGCCGCTCCACCGTAGCTCGCTGCTGCTCCACTGGATCCGCCAACAGGATATTTCGTCATAAGGGGGCGCGTGGATCAACATCGTCGTTCTCTTGATCGTCGGTTTCACGATCATCTGTCTCGTTGTCGAACAGGCATTCTTGACCAGAATTATCATCGATTGCTGTCTTGGGGAGGACTCTGGAAGAAACCCGGACATTTGCGGTAATTTGACTAGCAAGACTCGGAGTGCCATGAACGTTCGATGCCGCAATGGTCTCTGCACTTCCACGTTCATTAGCATCCCGAATTGGGAATCTATTCGTCTTCCTATAAGGCATTGTAGTGATGGAATTGCTTCGTTATTGTACGTGTGTTGACTTGTTGGAATAAAGAATGGGTAAAATCGCAATTCTCAACATCCTGTCAGCGAAACGTGTCTAATCATTGAAAAACCGATAATCGTGTAAGTTCACGTACGTCTGCCTCCGGCCGTGTAGGGATCAGGGTGGTAATATGCGAGATACACTTAACCACATGGCCTCGAGTGATCATAGGTGTAGAAGTGTTGGTAAGATTATCAATGAGGATCTACGTCCTCATGAGCCGTCGAGATAAGATTGCACTTACCAGGCCTCATTACATGCTCGCCCTTGCAACCCTAACATCTAGTACATGACCTCACCATTACAATCACCAAAAATCCGGCATTTCAATGTCGCATGGTTGGCTCAAATTAAGTATCTGAATTCTGATCGTGTCATGACTTGTTCAGTATGTAGACTGTGCGTTATATGGGGTTCGTTCATCTGCCGCTGACAGATTTGTCAACTGAACTATATTTCTCGAGTTGCGAGACAAAACCCGCGAATTTCACTTGACATTTGGAGTTATTTCACAGCAATTCTACTAATATGTGTCGGATTGCACATCTGAAAGCGGGAGGTGAGAGAGCACATAGATCCACAAAATAGATGTACTGACCACGTCACCATACGATCAGAACTGAAAGTTGTAATTGGGGGCAAAGGTGTTGGCACTGGAGCTTGGCAACTGTTTCCGGTTCCAACCTGGCCAAACACCCACTGTTCCATGGCCGGTCTGGCTATCATCCCGACAAGGACAGACCAGGTGGGGTTCTTTGGCGGTTCATAACCCGAATAGGGGTCTTGGTTCTAGTGCTAACCCAGAACGAAGCCAGGTAACCTGGAACTGTTGTTAACACCAAGCATACTTCATTTGTTTCCGAATTATACCAACTGCATGCCATATCACACAACCTGCAACAGCAACATAACTTGCAAGCACACAGTCAACAACTTCAAGATTTTTGTGCTGGGTGTGTTGTAGTGTATCACCTGAGAATCAGCGTTTCTAGTAAATATTTGTTGATTATTCAACAAGAACTAATATTTATCTCAGCACTCACTGGAATATGTGAAGATTTGGTAATAGGATGTGGTATATGTTTTGAAATGGTACCACTTGAGGGTAGCATTGGGATGATTTGAGAATTGGCCAGTATTTTATTCTGATACAGTTCAATAGATAGTCCATCTACCCTTGACCCTCCAGACTGTAATATAGACTGCCTGACAATCAGCCACTGTACTTTTAGGTTTATTATACTTCCAGAGTGGGATATTATTTAGTACTGCAAGCTCAAACATGAAGTACATAAATATATACACCTGTGCAATGGGACTGTTGTTGGGCTGATGCTATATAAGTTGCTGATCATGTGCTTTTGTTAACCCTCCACCATATCATGCAAACGCAAAACACCAGACATTGATTGAGTTCAAATCCACCAATCGATTATACTTAGTATGACTGCAGTAGGCATTACCCAGTTTATCAGTACCCATGTGTATGTTCAACCACTGTATTGAAAAAGCTTGATGTACTGATTGTTGATAGAATAACAGATATGGTAATTTTGTTTGATTGTCCGCAGTGATGGCATTATGTTGCATGTAATCAATATCTGGATTGGGTAATTTCGGGTGTTCCCTGAATAGACCCTCATGGCACTACCATTGACCTCCTGTTTATAATATATAAACGATCTTAAGAACAATGATGGTCAGGGCAAAGATATATAGCTTTCCTATGATGACCGAACTCGTTAGACATCAGAAAAGCCAGTCAATGGAACCACATTTGAATCCAAGTACTGCAGATAACACTGTTTTACCAACTGAATACTGTAATACCAGTCACTGAATATATGCTATATTACTTAGTAGCACAACTTCCTGTAACCCTGATCAGATCAAATAATACTTGATAATATCAATCCTCCCGCAGCTGTTTTGCATAACCACTGATAATCACAATGTATTACTGCAGTAACATATCTTTAATATACAGGTAGCATTACTCAAATTCAGCAGCCGCATCTGTATAATATATAGTGATTCTTTCTATGAATATATATTTTGATTTATTAAATACTGTTCTATTGTCATCTCTAATATACTCTCCTCATGTGGACATAATAGCTATTGCAATTATAAAATGGTTACTATTAGGCCACAGATCTGCATGCAATAGCACTTGTGACATGCTCTATCTTGGAACTCTGCCAGGATCACAGGTGTAATTCAGACATGCTCTCTCCTGAATCTGTAACGTTACTCAAATTTCAACTCTGATATTATCACTCTGATCATGCTGACATGTGTGGCCTCCAATCTCTGACATACACAGTCTCTAAACTGTGCATGACACACTTTCACAACTCCACAGAGTTCTTTGCAAATTCCTGATGTCCTGTTGTTTACAACTCTGATGTGCTTACTCTTACCACTCTGCCATTGTTACTATTACAAATAATGCACACCTACTCTCACTGCTCTGACATGTGCTGTCACCTAACTCTGCCACACTGAGTTGCAAATATACCCCACCCTATTTGCTATATATCTGATATTCTTATACTCAGAATCCTGAAGTGCTCAGTCTCATCACTCTAACATTCTCAATCACCCAATTGTAATACACCTGCTCTCCTGACTATACCTTGACAACCTGTATAACTATGACATATGTTCCATTAAATCACTATGATATTGGCTGAAGCATCAATAGACCCAATTTATATCACCACTCAGGATGCTGGGGCAACTGAGTGATGCCGACAGCAAGAGACTAGATGTTACTGAACTAGAGCTGACAGGTTGGAACCGATTAGTACATGCTGGGGGTTGCTTACAAATAATACCAGGTAGGAGGATGTCAAGTAACATGAGAGGTTGAAAAACAGGACTTGGAGTGAAATAAGGATCAAATAAAGCTGGGAAAGACCAGGTGGCTGTTGACTTAGTGAAGACAGCCGTTGGTGACTAAACTATTCGGGGTAGGAAATCAAAAATATTGTTGCAGCAAATTTGGATAATAGCACTGCAGCAAAGCATGATAGGCAATGGTGGCTGTTTATTGAAGAAAGTGGGCTGGAGGAGATTGAGGAATACTGGGTAGAAGTAGGCAGATGTTGAGTGAATGAAGCAGGCTAATAATCATTGAGTGAAGGTGTCCAATGGTAATTAAATGAGGCTAGCTGGTGGCAATTGAGCTAAGCTAAGTCAAAGCTGATGGGTGTTGACTAAGCAAAGCTGGCTCGCGGTGATACAGCAAATCTGTCTAGGATCTGGTAGGTGACATGGGATAATTGAGGATGAGGGGGAATTGAGTTATGGATGTCCGAAGTTGCCGGCTGTTGATTCAGTAAAGTTGGCTGGCGATGATGCAGTGGATCAGGCTAAACTGAAACACCAGATGACAAAGCGGAGAAGTCTGGTCGTGATAAAACAATGTTGAGGAGGCGCTGGTGGCTGTGGATTGAATAGAGCAGGCTGGTAGTATCATAGCTAAGTATGTTGAAAGCATGTGTTTGTAGACTGCACGATGAATGCAGACATTGTTGAGAATGAACCAAGTTAACGAGGCTGATGGCAAATGATTGAGTGAAGCTGCCTGGCAGTGATTTAGTGATGCAGGGTAGGAGCTGTAGCTGTAGATTGAGCAATGTGGGCTGGTAGTGATCCAATGAAATAGAATTGGAGCTGACAGCTAGTGATTAAGCAAGGTTGGCTGTTGCTGCTTGAGGGAGGAATGGTACGATCAGGTGGCAGTATATTGAGCGAAGCCGATTGGTGGTGACTGACCCATGCTAGACAGGAACAGGTAGCTGTTGATGACACATAGCGAGTTGGAGGTGGTCGAGACAAGTATATCAGCAAAATGTATTTTTGTCACTGGGAGCCTCTGGGAGTGTTTGGGAGTTGTCGGACCAGAATCTCAGGGTGGCCAAATCCCTGAGTTGACTAGACCAATGGAGGGGCTTCAGGTGCACCTGGGAGCGCCTGGGAAAGCCGGCAACAAGCATGGGAGCACCGTCAAAAAGCCTGCGTGCACCTTGAATGGCCGAAGAGCAGTCTGGGCAAAATGACATATTCTTTGGGAACGCTGCAGGTGCACCTTGAAATTATAGCTACTACTTATCGTTAAACGATTTTTAAAACTTATCAATTCAATTTGTATTCTCATCTATGTATCTATGTATCTATATAGCTATCCATCCACACACAGTATATCTGGACTGACTGCAGGCGCTGCTGGAGAAATTGGAGATGCGCCTGAAAATGGCGATCGAATGAACTTAGAGATGAACTTAGAGGCCGTGATGGAAGGGAGTTTGAAGATACACTTCGAGCCAGAGATCGAGTGAACTCAGAGATACACTTGGAGGTCGTGATCGAGCGACTTTGGAGATGCAATTAGAGGCCGTAATCTAGTGAGTTTAGAAATGCACTTGCAGGCCGTGATCGAGTGGGTATGGAGAAGCACTTGGAGGCCGAGACAATGCTGTACTCGGTGTAAGCTGTACTCGGTGTAAGCTGTACTCGGTGTATGCTGTACTCGGTGTATGATGTACTCAGTGTATGCTGTGCTCGGTGTTAACTCATGATCAGAGTAGTCATCCGCATTTTGATGTGTCGCCGAGGGCGCTTACAATGGGGTGTCCCTACCTTGGCACTTAATTGAGTAAGTATGTGCTTAAGTACTTAATAGCATGTGTTGAATCTCCGGTGCTATCCCTCGAACACTCCTTCCTCCAACACTGCTTCCTCCAACGCTCCTTCCTCCTACACTCCTTCCTCCAACACTCGTTCTTGCATCACTGCACCAACCTTTGCTTCAACTGCTCCACCGAACACATCAATGACGAACGCTCTGTTGCAACGTGCGGCTTGGATGCCGTCACCCACCATCGTTAATAACAAAGTATTTAATAATTAGGAGGCTACACAACTACTTGTCTACGATGATGTCCTTTGGGCATAGGCTAGGCGCAATCGCTTGGGAGCAAACACACGACGCGTTCCAATCATACAGGAGTAAGCACCAGCTCCTTGTTATGTACCGAATCATCAGGATTGAATTCACGCACGACACTGACTGAGTTATCAGTGAAGCTTGCTGCAACCACAGCCCTAGACCATTAACGGACAGCGGAAAAGCGCAAAGACAATAACCATAAGGCTACTATTTGGTATGGGTTTTGCATCCCATATCTCCGCAAGCTACACCGGAGACAGTGGGGTACCCTAACCCCCGCCAGTCTTAGCATCTCCCGTGTATTTGCGACACACAAATCTGACCGTAGAGGAGTTACAAAGCCGTGCTCGGTTAAGGGCTTTACTACATTCGCTGCGGCTTGCAAGCAAGCCACCCATCTCGGCCATTACTTTCTCGCGAAAGCCCTGCGGAGATCGATAAGCATTCCCAAATGTGCATTTGGATGGGTCTCCTCTCTTCGGCCGCAAAGATTGTGCAGTGTATAATGATCTGTCATACTGTGGACTGAAGAATGCCAGTTGACTCTGCCGCAAAATACTGCGTCGTTGCCACCGTTTTGGCAGAGGGATTGCTCACCATTGCCTCCAGGCCCCAGCATAGCTCATAGGCGCACTGATGTGATGGTTTTCCGTGAAATGGGGGATTTTTGGAGGTCTTTGGCCGTTACTCGTGTTGCAGCTTTCTTACCTTGGAAGAAAAGCAAGTGCTCCTAGAAAGTTTGATAGTTGGTAAGTCTCTTTAACCTGGCCGGAAATCTACAGACCTGACACGGCGATATAGATACCATCATCCGCAAGAATGGTTTACTCTCCACTAACCTTTATTAGCAAGCAATGTTGCTAACATAGTGATCATAGGGCCTGCGTATAGAGGAATCCAGAGGTAGCAAATTTATCGGATTCGCGAATATATCCATCATGACAGGACAACAGATACAGTGGTATGGTGTTAAAGAGCTCAAATCACAGGTAGACATGATGGTGTAGTTATTGTGTCTGTATGTAGGCACTGGCAGTGCGGGCAGGAGCACGATAAAGCAGTATATTCAACCGTCCCGTCCGTGACGGCATGATGCCGTTCGTCCGATGGTAGGACGGAGACGACGCCGTCTTTTTGAGGCAGGACGGAGACGGACGGCTGATTATGGAGTAGTACCGTCCCCTGCGGTCATCTGTCGACGTCCATGGATATTTCCCAGTGTACAATAACAATTATATAAAACTCGTTACAATTATCCTGACAGTGAAGCAAGGTCCTTCATCATCTGATCCATCTGTACCATGTCTGATAGAAGCAGTAATCAAGTATGTACTATATATAGATGCATCCATTTATATTGTTTTCCGCGCGCTCTCGGCACTCCATTCGGTTTCATCTAATAATATTTGTAACCGCCCGATGACGGCCGGGGACGGTGAAAATACTGTCCCCGGCAGACACAGACCGTCCTGCTATCATTGATATGCTAGGACGGGACGGACGGTTGTGGTACCGTCCCGTCCGTCCTGGCATGATATCGGACGGGACGGTTGAGAACACTGTGATAAAGGTTTCGGAAGATTCGCTTAAGCTAGCAATGATCCAACTACCTTGTATATATCTCGCGTCTCTCTCTTTCTCTCTTCTCTCTCAGACCTGTACCTAAGTCTATGCACACGATTCTCCCCATATCGTAACGAACGGATACTAATATCTACATATCTCAAATCCAATTGATCCTAACTTATTCCTGCTTCCATCTTCCATTGCTCCAAAGTTGAAATGGCGTCTTGGGTGTCTGGGTGATCTTCGCGGAGGTGGCGCAAACTGAATGTTGCAACTTGCATCATCATTGTAATTGCTTAATCGATTCAACCGGTTCATATGTACGTGTGGGCGAGATTATAGCAGCTGCACAAGGTGTCGCGATGACCCTCGCCTAGTGTTCGTTTTGTTCTATGACCTGTAACTCCAAGGCTTCAGACTCTTTCAATTGATTTTGGCCGGAGAATGTTATCGCAAGGTTTATCATAGTACGTAGTGTATCTAGATGCTCATTACCAAACAGTCTCTTCCTCACCTCAAGAAATTCAATTGTAGCCTCTCCGCCTCCTTTCATCGCTTTTGGGTTCAGTATATCAACCCAAGGATATGCATGCTGTTCATAGTACCTAGGTGTTCTTCGCCGAGAGTTCTCCCTGTCACTTCCGGGACCTGAACGCGGAGCTCTTCAGCATTCTTTAGTCGGTTTTGCTTATAGTATGTCCATGCAAGGCCTTGGGCGCTCCACAAAGTATCCAAATGTTCATCTCCGAGCATTTTCCTCCGGACCTCCACCATTTGCCATCTGATCTCTCCTTCCTTCTTCCATCTGTTGCAAGACCTGTATATCTTTCCGAGATTTTCATGCTGGTCAACGTGTCTGAATGTTCACCATCAAGCACTCTGTTTCTCACGTCAAGTGTCTGCACCACTAGCGCCTCTGCTTCCTTCCACCGCATCTGCCCACTATATACCAATGCGAGGCAACTGATAAGATCCAAAGTACCTGGATGCTCGTGGCCGCATAACCTCTGACTGACATTAAGCGCTTGTTTAATCATCTATTCGGCCTCATTACTGTTGAAATAGTGATGCCAGAGAAGCTTGATTGTACTATCTAAGAGGGCCACAAGGCCATATATATATGGCATACAAGTGTGAATCCATGCTTACGTATCTATGTATAGATCGGGCTGGTTGCCATCAGTCCGATAGCAATCTCCGGTCATACGAGGCTCACTTCTGGCCATACCAGACTCATCTGCGGCCATAAGAAGGCAGAGACCTATCATGCAATACTCCCCCTCTTGCTATACACCGTGGAGCAAGGAAACAAATAAAAAAGATGAAACAAACAAAGTGATTCCTATAGTAGCCTCCTTAAAACCCCGTAAGTGAATGTAGAAAGAGTACTACTGTAGCCTGAGGATGGCCATCCAAAAAACAAAGAAATCCGTCTATCCAAAATCAAAGTGAAACAACCTTAAATCCAACCTTAAATCAACCTTCCGTGATGGTAGAGCTTTTGCTTGTGACCAGTGTTCCCTATGGGTCAGGCGGGCCAGTTTCAGGTCAGAACTGGCCTCGCCCGCGAGTGACAGGCCAGGCCGATGAACGGCCTATATCTACAGGCTTTGCGCTGGTGGAAACCATGGGCGACTGGGCCAACCATGGTTCTTAAGGCCTACAGTTTGACTGTGGGCGCCTGTAGGTAACTATAGTTTCAACTGGCACTGGTATTTTCCATCGGTGCCTGACAGTGTGATTGTACTATAAATACAGAGTTTCAAGCCCAAGATATGTGTACATTTAATTCTGCTTCATAATTGCTTCCTGGTAGAGTGCATCCAGCATCAGAAAATCATTGTCCACATATATGGACAAGACACACATAGAACCATAAGTTTAACAGATGATGGGAGCCAATGGTATGAGTCATATATTGTGACGAACTGTACTGGGGAATTGTGGCAGCAGTTAGAGAGGTCTAGAATATACACCGAACCACTACACATTACTGACCGCAATGGTGACATACTGTTAGGGGTTCTCTCCTAGCAGTGAAATGGTACTTGAATACACAGGTATCAAGGTAAAAACCATGCGGTATACCCCTTAGCGGGGGTTCAAAACCAATCACCTCTCGATTTGATAAGCAAGAAGGGCTTAGCGGATACATTGAAGCAAAAGTGCCGCGGCAGCCGATTTGATGCAACAACTTCACCGCATCGAAATGACGCAGTCCTGACGAGTAAGTTGTTTCCAACCAGATTCGTCTTTGGATACTATGCGGTTGCACGTATGTGCACGGCAGTTGGGTTAGTAAAGGGCTGTGTGGTTCCCAAGGCACATCTGGGTTATGCGAACACCTGTGCTCATTGGACTGAGGGAATAAGGGCATGGGCTTTAGCCACAAGCGGACATGATGCTTTGATTATTTCGAGTTGGTGCCGCAATGGCATTGAGGAAGCGCTTGAATACGTGTCTAAGATCTACGTTGACATAGCAGTAGATATTAACCACCTGAGACTATGAGTTATTAACTCGGTATGACTTGATAAACTGATTGGCGTGTTACCCAGTGTGGTGTGCGTTCCAACTACCGATAAAAGAGATTTGCGAGATATCATTGATGAAGTTATGGTCTGATTTTGGACCGATATGATATTATGCCAGAATACGATAACCAAAGGGATGCATGGCCGACTCTACCAGGGGTATTCTAGGAATGTACGATGCACAGATACTTGGCTATCATCGAGGGATGACATCACTGTCTGGAGAGGGGTTCCGAGAGACACTAAAGAGATGACCATGATTCAGCAATGAAGAGGACATGCTCGAATAGCTAGGGAAACAATGATACCTACCAGGGGAGAAATATCTTTATATATTCTTCTGTTTTTATGATACCTATGTGTATTATTATATAGCTAAAAATGTATTAACTTTGTGTAGCGGCAGCCCCGCACCATTGTTAACGAGCGTATTCTGCGAATGACTATTACCTTCAAGAATGATCATGACATCATTGTATATGCCCCAGAGATGGTCATTGCTTATGGTAGATGAACAGAGTAAATTTCTGTGGCACAGTGCATCTGGTGGCTAGCCTCGGTTTTAGGACTTCAGGAAGGATTGATAGTCCACATCAACACCCTCGCAGAAGGGATTCCAGAAAAGCTTAGACAAGACCAGATGGATCCTGAGGAACTACTAAACGACCAACAGGCAGCAACTAGTAAAGAATTAATGGTGACCAATAATCCCGAGGCCCTGAGGAGGTTGCTGGTTGACTGTGAGCGTGTTTTACAGGAGTCTAGGCAATTCCAGAGAATAGCCATTCTTAAAGCTACCAGGAGAACTAAGTTGGGACTAATAAATCCACTGAAGTCTACAAAGAACGTTTTAAGGAGTTCCAGAGAGGACAACATTAAGACAGAAGGAATCGAAGCTGAGGAAATATTCAGGAGGATGTCCATCAGAGAGAGTTTACATTGTGCCTGGCCTGCGGATTGGAAAGAAACTGATATGGTGAATGATTGCGTTCGACCCATTAAGTTAGACAAAGGAACTGCAGTTTACCCTCAGGCTAAGGGACATTTTGCAGAGAAGATAATTGAGTCGCAATCTGGGGGCAACGATAGCTCGGATTACAAGGATTGTTGAGACTACGAACTATGGCTGTGGACCTAATACTTACCATGGTCTCAGTGGATACTTAGATGAGTTACTTAGGGTATACACTCCAGTAACAATATATTAAATGCAACCTGATGATCCAGCGTTTATTATACGACGCATGCAGGGAGACGAGCTGAATGCTTACAAAGGGTTAAACAAACAAGGATCTCTCTTGCTAGGTTCCAAAATGTTTGGGTTGGTTGTCGTTTCAACCAAACTACCAAACCCTACGGTTACTTTACCATTTCAGATACCAGTTTCAACTTCCGAGTATATCAATCAGCATTGATATGTTCCAGAATACTCCAAAGGACCTAAGATTCGACCATGACAAGCGGAATATCATCAGGAAAACACAATCTGTGATAGGTTGTCGGAAATTATAATATTGTGAAGGAAATAATCATATGCCAATCAACGTAGTTTATTTGGCTGGAAATACGCTTGGTTTGTTCGAACATGAACCACTCAATATATTCAGTTCAATGGATACAATTATATACGAAAAACCCAAGAACGATTGGAAAAATCCAATATTCAATGTAGAACCCGACAAACTTAAACTTCGGGTTGAATACTACGGCCAATCGGCGATGAACGGCAAAATACTTACCATGTACGAAATCGTCTTCAAAGACCACTGGGAACAATATCCATCATGGGCAGACAAGTCGGATTGGGACTGCCAAGAAGACGATCAAACGGAGTGATGGTATTGCGAAGACAATGAATCATCGGTAAGATGCAGTCCGTGGTATATCCAATACATCCTCGGATGAAGCGAATTTGTGATATGATGGTCTTTTTAGCGCTGTCAATTATAATGATTCAGTTGTGAAGCCTCATTGAACAATCCTTGCTCATGAGATATTACATATTTTGGCAAAATAATGTATGGGCAGCATCACCGGAATGGATTCAGCAGTTCAGAGAATCAATACAGATCGCATACGCGAAAACTGATAGATATACACCTCGCAATGTTAGGATGTATAATGAAAGCAAGGATAGCGGTTATACTGATGGTTATCTCCATGGGCTCTTGAAAGGACATGATAATGGCTGGAATGAAGCCAAAGAATATTATCAGAAAATATTCGAATGAGAGCTCAGAGAAGCTAAGCTACAATGGAGGGAAGAACGTGCGAATATTGAGAATTCTGATAATATTGCAGCAGCATACAAGAGATCTGAAGTACATGACGAATGGGTGTCATACGGACAATGACGAGATAAGAATCATACTGGGTCGCGGGACTGGTTCGAGCATTAGACCGATGATGAGGTTAGGGATCCCATTGAGCATATTCAGTAGCCCAATTGGAAATTGAGCGAGTGTTGTTCTTCTGCAAATAATGAGTTTATTGCCTTAGACTTCAGGGATGTCACTTCTATGAAGTTATAAAAGAGCATCAGCTGACGTTATAGACCATTGTGCAAAGGATATTTAAATGATACCAACACCAGTTTCGCCATGGTTGCATAATTAATATTTTCGATATCATTTTGTTGATATTACTTCGCATAATACTTTAGTAATTAATACCCTCAATAATACTTCGTCAATATTACTTTGCATATTAGTTCAGTAATTAATATCTTCGATATTACTTTGTAGTCTGTACTTTGCATATTACTTAGGACATAATTTCTTCAATATTATTTCCTCGAAATTACTGAGCATATGACTTTGGTAATTAATCTTCTCCACATTACTTCATCGATCTTAGTTCGCATATGACTTTGCAAGTAATATCTTCGATATTACTTTGTCGATGTTACTTCGCATATGACTTTAGGAATAAACATCTTCAATATTATGGCGTCAATATTACTTCATCAAAATTACCTTGGTATATGAATTCAGTAATTGATAGCTTTCGCAATTGCTTCTGTTGATATTACCTTTGAATATTATTTTCGTAATACAAATACCAACCATATTTCTATAATATACTCAAGAAATCTACCTCAAATATATTACGCAATACTTATTCAGCATAAGAAAATGCTTTTTTTTTGAGAAGGAAGTAATGTTTTATGCTGGCAACTGGAGATTTGCCATACACAGAAAGGGGTAAAAGTACTGAAAACTTCGGTTTGAACTACTTTTAGAAGAGAATCAATCATATGTTGTGGTGTCTTCAGTCGCAATGCCTAGGAAAAATATACCCCAGGTGTTCCTTACATCAGATTAGACTCTACTACATCTTTGGTGTGAATATCAGTCGAAATCACTGGACACCTCTGGATCTCCAGTGATGATTAGTTTGAGGAGTGTTTGGTTAGTGAGCAAAGGCAAGCTGCAGGGGATGTTGCCCAGTAAGACAGGGTATGCTTAGAAGACGATGTGGGCTGATGTTTTACTCTGGCGCGTCCGGGTGCCTTACTTGTTATGAGCGCTCAGGTTTAGGAGGCTCCAGACAAACCATATCGCTGGGATAATTAGGCAAAACGAAGCAGACGACACATCTGTGAGGCTACTTGAGACCGTGGCGCAACAGGACGGATGCCTTCATTGACTCTATGCGCAACCTGGTGTGTGGTTGTTCACGACTTGTGGCAAAGTAGGAAAGATTGTTAAATGCTTTGGTACTCGAGATGCCATGATGAGGCGCATGCTGAGAGGGGGCATGAAGCAGTATTCAGCCTTCAGGTCGTAAATGTCTACTTCGACACACCATGTTGTATGGAAGACCCCGTTCCAAAGATGGCAAAGATTGTGGAAAGTTTTGCTTTAGTATTGCGAATGGTTACCTCAGTAGACCACTTCATGTGGAAGATACCATTTTAACAATGTGAATAAACAGGTAAACAAAATTGAACATTCGAAATACCTTCAACAAAGAGAAACGAGGACATATATGATGATTTCAGGTATTATCATTGACATTCGAATTAACATCGACAAAGAGAAATGAGGTCATATATCAAGTCTTCAGCTATTCTCATCAACATTTGAATCACTTTGGATGAAGTGAAACAAAGTCATGTATGATGTCTTCAGGTATTCTCATCAACATTCGAATCTCCTTGGGCAAAGACAACCAACGACATATATGATGTCTTCAGGTATTCTGATTGACATTCAAATCACCTTCGACAAAGAGAAACTAGGACATGTATCGTGTCTTCAGGTATTCTCATCATCGACCAGGAGGAACAAGAATAGGCGACATATCTCCGGGCATTTTGGGAAAGTTATGAATATAGATAACACAGATGAGTATTTCCTACCTAATGATGGAATGTAATTACAGTTATGATTAGTTGCATCACATTATAAGAAACAGATATATGCTATGGTATATCCAGGTACCTTCGTACATGAGGACTCAAGATACCATTATGTTATTCATCATGATTGATCAAGTAATGAAACGTGATCACATGAAGGCTTGTGCTGGATACTTTTTGAAAGTTGTTCATTAAGCTTGAGGATGGCATCATTTGATTCATTTATCGTTATGAGTGATATTAAAGGTCAAAACTTTGAGTGACATAACGGGATGATTTCAGGCGCGTTCCAAGTGGTCACATCTGACCCTCTTGGGGGTTATCCCATCCAGGCAAAGATGTTCGATTGTGTGGAGTGTTTCTTTAACATTTGGCGATGTTTTCAAAAGCATTTTGATTATAGTTTATATGTCTCAGTCAGAATACAATACATCGACAGCCTTAAAAACTGGGTGTAAAGGAAATACTGGAGTAAATTAGCTATATGAAATAGGTTATGTTGAGACTAAATCCATGTAATAGTATGGTACTCAAATAAACATTTGAAGTAAATGATTGATTGGCTATGTGTGCCTATCAGAGTAATTTGTGTGGACAGTCAGAAAACTGCGCTCAATTGAAACATGGGAGTGGATAACCAAGCGATTATATGAACCCATTTGAATGTATGAGTTGCGATTCAAGTTATTTGATAATGTTTCCGCGTGGTATTAAATCGCTGACTGTTACTTTTTGCTGAGATGGCATGGAGCGTTGGGTCACCGCATATAGAGATGGGGGTTATGTTACGGTTCTCGAAGTCTAACAGAAGGTAAACCTGAGACGGGCATTATTCAACAGCTATCATTTAGTTGTTCTATAGAAAAAATACAAAGCGGGCTGGGTGGCTCGAAGGAAAGCAGTTATAAACATCAGCAAAAAGTGCAAAAGGTAGTCTGAGCATTCTGAGCATTTTGAAGGGTTTTGAATGTCAAGTTCGCGTTTAGTCGATTTTGTTGGGACCAGTTAAACGAATGATCCTCTGTGATAATGTATCCCCAATTTGATGGGATTTCCTAACTTGGTGGAGTGTTCCAAAATAGGTATAGCCTAGTTGGATACATTTCTTAATTGATTAAAGTCAGCTACTTTGATTTTTTAAAAATGTAATGAACAGAAAATACCATGCTGAGTCAAGACATGAAACATGACATTACTTTTTCGAAATGACGAATCAAAAACGAACTAACTCAAATAGGAATTAGTATTAACGATATTCAGTTATTTGTTGACTATAGCTGGAGGTATTCCAAATATGGTTTGTTTCATTATAATTTGTCATGAAGATATATAAACCAAAAGTTTCATAATATTACTAAGCAAGCAATAGTATGTCTTATACATATTTCATTGTTGAAAATAGACTAACTTTCGACTATAAAACAATGTCACAGACTAAGCTATACCCCTTTGGGAATACTATACCAAGTGTGAAAATCCTGCAAAGATATGTAAACAATGTTACTGAGTATATTTCCAGCCAGAGTACACTGCATAATTGAGAAAAGGCGAACTTGAATTTCAAAATGCTCAGAATACTAGGAATACCATTTCAGTTTTTGCTGATGAATGATATAAGGAATACGGTACTAAAAGGAGAAGCACAACTGTGATGTGCAGGAAGGAAAATATGAAATCCACCGCTTACGACAGAGCATTGTTGGGTCACCGATCTTACAGACTGGGGTGATGTTAGGGGTTCTCTCCTAGCAGTGAAATGGTTTCTGATTACACCAATATCAACGTGAAAACCATGACGTACACCCCATAGCGAGGGTTAAATACCAATCACGTCTCGATTGGATAACCCCGAAGCGGTGAGTGGATTCATTTAATCAAAAGTGCCGTGGAAGCTGAGTTGGTGATGCAACAACTTTGCCAGATCGGAAGGATGCAGTACTGCCGAACAAATTGGTTCCAACCAGATTCATCTTTGGCTACTATGCGGTTGCACGTATGTGCAGGGCAGTGGTGATAGTAAAGGGCACACCAGATTCTGGGGTACGTCTGGGTTATGCAAACACCTAAGCACATAGAACTGAGGGAATAAAGGCATTGGCTTGAGCCGAAAGCGGACATCATTCTTTGATTATTTTGAGTTGGTGCCGCGATTTAATTCAAGAAGCGCTTGACAATGTGTCTGATTCTACGTTGGCATAGCGGTGGATATTAACCACCTGAGACAATGAGTTACTAACACGGAATGAGTTGATTAACTGATTGGCGTTTCACGCATTGTCGTGCACATTCAAACTATGGATCAAAGAAGTTTGCGAGATGTCAAAGTCGAAGTTATGTCCTAATTGATGAACTGATATGATATCATGTATGAACATGATTATCAAAGGGATGCGTGGCCGCCTCTACCTGGCGCATTCTAGGAATGTAAGAGGCACAGATATATGGCTATAATTGAGGGAGTAAATCATAGTCTGGAGAGGGGTTCTGAGGGACTATAAGGAGATCACATTGTTTCAGCAATCAACAGGAGAAGCTAGAATAGCTAGGCAAACAACGATACCTACCAGCGGAGAAATATTCTCATTTTTTATTGGGTTTTTATGATACCTATTCCTATTATTATATACCTAAGAATCTAGTAGATTTGTGTTGCAGCAGCCCTGCACCATTGTTAACACGCGTATTCTGCAAATGACTGTTACTTTCGAGAATGACATCAACATCATAGTATATGCCCAAGATCAGGTCATCGCTTACGATAGAAGAATAGAGCAAATTGTTGTGGCTCAGTGCATCTGGTGGCTAGCCTCGGTTTGGGGACTTGAGGAAGGATTGATAGTCCATATTGACAACCTCGCAGGAAAGTTTCCAGAAAAGCTTACACAAGACTAGCTGGAACCCAAGGATCTACGAAACGACCAAATGGTGGCACCTAGTAAACAATCATTGGAGACCAATAATCCCGAGGCCCAAAGAGAGTTGCTGGATTACTGTGAGCATGTTTTCCAGGAGTCTTGGCAATTACAGAGAATAGTGATTCTTAAAGCTGCTGGGAGAACTATGTAGGGACGATTAAATCCACTGATGTTAACAATGACAGTTTGAAGGAGTTTCACAAACAAACTACATTAAGACCGAAGGAATCGAAGCCGAGGACATTTCCAGGAGGAAGTCAGCTGGAGAGCATTTACATTGTGCCTGGCCTCCAGATAGAAATGGAACTCATAGGGTGAAAGATTGCGTTTGACCCAGTAATTTGGAACAAGTAACAGCAGATTATCATAAGGCTGAGGAACATTTTGCAAAGATGATAATTGAGTCAGAATCCGAGGGGAATGATAGCTCAGAACATGAGGATAGTTCAGAATACGATCTACTGCCCTGGACCTTGTACTTACCATGATATTAGTGGATATGTAGTTGCGCTTCTCAGGGTATACACCCCCGTAACACATGCTCCATTACCAAACAGCCTGTTGTTGGACCAGTCACCCACAGTTATTGCCAGGCTTCGAAAGGGTAGGCCTGGCCTACACAGTTATTAATTTCGGAGGCCCTGACAAGCCTGGCCTGTGGGCCACAGTCCTGACTGCGCGCTAGCCTGACCCATTGGGAACACTTCTTGTGACTTGGTATCGATGGGACCTTGCGCACTTGAGTCGGAAGTATTAGGGGCTTCCCTTCTTAACACATCCTACATTTGAGCTTTGGCTTCCAACAGATTTCATAGCTGTCAGTGATGGTCAATTATACACGGTATATCCATGATGTTAGTATGTAATATGGTGGGTATACTCACCTTGAATTGAAGGGCACTTGGGCTTTTCTGAGCCATTATACAGTTCTTTCGCATGTTTCTTATAATGTCGGTAATCGTTGTGTGGTATCAGATATTTCGGTAGTCGTCAGCGATTGGCATTACCTGGTTGATACTTCTCTGCGATGTAGTTCTGAACAAAGCATCTGTGACCTTTCAGTTGACTTCTTGGTAGACACCTTGGTGAAATGCTGGTCAGTGGGTAATTGTGCAGGCATCTCAGTGGATAACTTGGTTGACTTCTTGCCTCTGCCATGAATGTTTACTGTGATCTTTTCATGTTATCTTTTCTTGTGATCATTTCCCCGTGATCTGTCTCCCCCAATGAAAGTCTTTTTGCGGAGACTCAATCCAGTTGACCCGGCGTTTCAGTGAATCTTGGTCAACTTGGTGGACAATGCTTGTCACCTTCGCTGTAGACTTCTCGGGTGACTCCTCAGTGAATGCCTCAGCAGACTGCCTGGCAGTAGGCTTTCATCGTGCTGGTAGGACTGCATTGTATCAACAATGCTATCTCCCATTTGTTGAAAGTTCCATGATCGGCTGATGATGTAAATATTTATCGATTGTCGATTGCCATTATCTCGGAGTGCCAGTGCAATAGTTAAAATGGATGGTAATCATAATCTGTCTGTGATTTGATTTATGATTCTGTTTTACTTTTCGATCATCTGCGCACAATCTTCCTTTTGCTTCGGTGTGTTCATAGTCGACCTCTTGGCAGGCATCTCAGTTAGGTGGCTTTGGTCGACGATCCATGGTGCTTTTCAGTAGTCATTGATGATTCCTCAGATTAGGCGATTTGGTATTCGGTTTGGTACCCCATTAACTCCTAGTTTCTTAATTCTTCACTCTGCCAGTTGGTAAACATCTCGAGATGAGACTATTGGTGGTTGGGCTCCCCGTAATCTACTCGTTCCTTCTCCATGTCTAGTCCTTGGGCACCCATTGGCATTTGGGTGAGGTTTCGGACATTACGCTTGGATATCATTTTCAATCTCCTTACGGACTCATTCAGTACCTATATCCCAGTCATTTGGTATCTTGTTCAGAACTGCTTTGGTAGTTATAGTTGAACATGTTCACAATCATCATGGGACAAAATGTACTGTGATACCAGGAAGTGGTAGGAATCGACCTAACCATTGTAAAACAAGATAGGACTCGTACAGCTTGGATTCCGTCGTCTTGAGTTTACACCTTCATTGCTTGGTTGATTGAGGCTGTTGATTGTGTTAATGAACCCGGAGAAGATTGCAGATATAGCATTGCCCTCCGGCAGTGTCATGTAGAGATCAATTTCGTGATTGGGAGATGCGGTGCCTCTATAGTTATGTTGTCCATAGCAGGATAAGTCATATTGATCTTGATGTGCTGTTGGTTGACACTTTTGATCAATTTAGATGAAAGCAATAATTATATCATTGTATCCACAGATGCCTGGAGTGGTATGAGTTATGGCTTGTGATGATTGTAGGCATAATATGTGATCAATAGTAGTATTGACTTCTTCTTCACGGCTGCTGCTTAGCAGGCTGTATCATTCATACAGTGGATATGTCAAGTGTAAATGACAGTTTCGTTACAGAGCAGTGGTTCAACCTCCTTGTCAGAACGATGTGATCTCACATCTGTACATGCCGGGAGATTTCAATGGCTTCTGAGCATTAGACAGAGGATTGTGGTCATCTGTAACATCAGTACAAGTACTGCCATAAGTACTATGTCCATTGCTTATACCCGTTCAACTGGTTTCTGCATTGTCATGCAGGTGTCCATCTGCACCCAGTTCTTTGTCTTGAAATTCGAGAATTCTCTCTCTCATATCTGTGCAGTTGTTCAGAAATCCATGTCTACCCATTCTCTTGTCAGTTAATTATTCACGCTGACACCTGGCTGTGTCTGAGTCATTCGATATTCCTTTATGATTGGTTGGAATATGTTTCTCCGGAAGATGTTTGAATATATGAGTCGAAAGGGGACCTGCAGTCTGCTTGACTGCAATGGCTCTGGTAGCTGGTGATCAGGGCCATATGTCAGTAGGATACATATGTTTAGGTTCTAGTGCCATACTCGTGACTCAGAATTAGTGTCTGGATTTCCAGTGGCTTTGACATTGTTGTATTGGTATATGAGCATGCCTGCAACTGCAGGTCTGCTTGGATGTTACCTTCCAGGAATTTCGGCTGGTGGCAGGGACAGATGTAAGCTTGGTGATACGTCCATATCTAAGTGGAGTGTGGCGTTCCATATGCTTGTAGGTGTATGAGTTCAACATGTAATCTGGGAGAACCCAAACAACACTATGGCATCTGTGATCTTCAATCAATGGAACACAGTAGCAATGGCTGGCGGAAGCAAGTGTGGAGAATGGTCTACACATATCTGAATAGAGATGGTCAAAATGGATTCATAGTGTGCTTAGTCCAGACAGTAATCACCTTCCGCTTGACCATGGCCTGATTATGTGCAGTGCCCATTGAGTCAGCTTGGGTATACCCAGCAATGAGAAATCGTAGGGCATTGAAATGATTGCGGCCTCGATTGCGATGGTACAGTGTCACCGGGAAAAATGACATTACGCACTACGTAACTCATCGAGAAGTTGTTTCTGGCACTGTAATACATAGCAAATGTGATGTGTGGCACTACGAGGTCCTATGTACCTGCCTGTTGAGTAGATTACTATAATACGGATGGTATTATGTGCACTGAATACTCCACATCACGCTGCATTCAACAAAACAGCAAAATGTACTTCATTACATGCTGCCAAGTCAGATCTCAAGACGCTGTCATGCACACTCCAGTGCTCGCACTCAATCGGACTCCCAATGGCACCCGATGACACCCTCGCAGCCTATTGGACTATCCCTTTTCCGGTAGCCGGATTTGGGCCCATTGATGGGCCTGCTTTTACAATACACATTACACACCACCATCCTGCCAAATGCCCCCGGAATAAATAAAAATACTCTACATATGGTGAATTCATCAAAAAAATTTCTGTTGGGTGTGAAATACAAAGCCTCATTGCAGTCCTCACACTTTATATTGATTTTCATGCCTTCTCCACTACCACCCTGACTACATCTCCACCTGCAAAGGAAATAATCTACTTTACTCTCCATCCAAAGTGGGTAATGCATTCCTGGTACCTTTCAGCAGAGACAAAGAGTGGTGTGCTTGGGAACTAGCCTGGTAGGCATTGAGGGCAAGGCAGAATGTGTGGTGAGAGCAGACCGAGTGATATATTGTAAAGCCGGAATGCCGGCGGAACTTTTCATTGTTGAATGACTTCCAGCCTGCAGAAGGTCAGGCACAATGGTGTGATGGAAGTCAAAGTGCCCCACACCGTGCACTGTGATTGTTGGAAGATTTCATTGGATTATGCGGTTATTGATGAGGACTGTGTACAGAATCCAATGGAAACGTGGATACCAATTGCACCTGGATATGAGCTGTGTATCAAAATAGGTTTGATACTGGTCAGTCACATCCACACCCACCTTGTGCTAGTTGTAGGCATTAACAATGACTGGTATATCAAGCTCTTTCTGGCGTTCTCCAGGAAGAAATGTGGAATATGCTCCACTTGCATTAGTATTCTTGTTGCCTGGATGCTGTCTCCTTCTCAGCACCAGTGAATCCTCACCACTGAGAGGGTGGGTTGTACACATCATGGTAACAGGGGAACTGTCCATCCATCGCAAGGTGGCAACCCGGTGATTAACAGCTACACTTCAACAATCATAGCGTAATTTGGCATTCTTCCCAACGTTTAGCTCCATGGGAAATCCTTGGAAATGTATGGAGAAATGTACAAGATATGGCGGATCTCCTGAAAGCGAGTCTTGCCAACCTTGGCTGCCGGTTGTTATCCATCCTTGGGAAGGTACACTCCATCCTTCATCCAGTGCCTCTCAGGAGGATCTCCAACAAGACCCATATTAAATTGAATTGCCAGCCAGAGATAAAGCTCCTCAGCAGTAACTGGCTGCCATGAACGGCACTGCTCCTTCCCTGGCCCAAGAAGCTACTGCTGGGCATAGGAATTGGTAGTGGCTACAAGTTGTCCCATAATGGAGATGGTCAGAAAGAGATTGAACATTTGAATTGGGGTGATAGCATTCACCTCGCAGCACGAGATGGGCAATCGGTTCCATACTATTTGAGAAGCGACAATTGGTTGTAAAGAGTGGAATTTTGGAAGCTTAGGAAGATCTGTCACATTTTGAATTGGTTTTTGAGTATTGTCTTATGCCGCATGGCCGAGTGATCAGTGGTGATGGAGCTGGCTGCCCCAATTTATGCTCTGTCTGTGGAGCTATAAGTATCGCCAAGGATCAGCATTGCAGGTGGAGCTTTAGCAGTGGGTGAAGACACATCAGGCATAATGACAGCTCAGTACTGTACTGGTGTAGGTGGTGGTGCTGGTTGGGAGGAGGTGGGCTTTGGACAAGAGTGATCGTCCATGACGCAATGCTTGGCACTATGTTTTTTTCATTTTTCGGTGAGGATGGTGGATATGAGTGTATGAGTGGTGGAGGTAGGTAGTTGACATCAAGATTCCGAGGTCTGAGGGTTTCTCTGCCCATGGTTGTTGTGGAGCGGTAGATGGGAAGTGGGAAGGTGATTGCCACTGTACTGGAGAATGGTACTCTTACAATCTCCAAAGTACTGCTTTTGATATGCAACTCAGCACCACAGAACTTGTCACACTGCCACAAGAATTCACAAATAGAAGCTTCTACTAGTTATCTTTCGATTGATAATATTCAACGGGGGGGTGTTAGTGGGTGGCTGTGATGTTCTAAGCGACAAGGTGCAGCGCAGGTAAGGGTGGGCCTTTTCGTGGGCCCACTACCGGCAAAGGGATACGCTCCAAAGTGTCATTTCAAGACACCCTCAAGAACACTCCTGAGCACACACTCAAGTTCACTCCCAATTGCACTCGATGACCCACTCCCACCCTGTTTGACTATACTCTCCCAAACAATCTTCCAAGACGCTCTCATGCACACCCCGAAGCACGCTTTCATGTATACTCCTAATTGCCCTCGATGACACACTTCCATCGTGGTTGAGGATACGCTACCAAGTGAGCACTCAAGATACGCCGAAGTACACTCCGGGTCTGCTCCCAAGTACACCTCCGAGTATGCTACGAAGTACAGCCGCGAGTACGGTCAGAAATTTACTCCCCGGCCTGCTCTCAAGGACACTTGCAGTTGCCCACGATGGGACACTCTCAGCCTGTTTGTTCATGCGCTCCCAAGTATGGTCTCAAAACGCAATGAAGTACACTCCAAGTACTCTGGCAAGTTCACCGAGTACATTCTCAGGTATACTCCTGGGCATGCTCTCACGGACACTTCCAATCGCACTTGATGGCAAAGATCAAGCCTGGTTGTCTGGTAACTCCCGAGTATGCTCTCAAGACACTCTGAAGTACACTCCCGAGAATGCTCTCATGTTGACCCCCAATTGCACTCGATGACACTCCCAGCATAGTTCGTGCTATGCTCCCAAGCACACTCTTCAACGGAAAGACTCTTCCAAACTCACTTGACTTATGCTCCCATATATGCTTCTGTGTGCTCGATCCAGACACTTTCTGAGTTGCAGATGCCAGGTACTGGGAAGCGTTAGGCTGGTGGCGTGTGGCAGGCAGTATTTGGCTGGCGGTGGGTGGCGTGTGGTATGTGGCATGTGGCAGGAAACAGGTGGCATATGTTGGCCGAAATCATTCCATCGGTCGATCAGGCAGTCTGAACTTTCTCATTAGCGTGGCCACCATAACAAGAGCTCACAATGCCTCAAGGACATGGTGTGGACAATTGCAGCCTTAGATTCTATAGGAAAGGTAGACAATTGGATCTCGGGGGGAGCAGATCTCCAACTGACTTCTCGCAGCAGAATCTGCGGGCAGTCTCCGATCGATTTTAATCACATGTGTATGTATTTCGTCATGGGCTTATGGTGATGGTCGTGGTGGTGCTGGTGATGATGGCGGTGATGGTACCAACAGAACCTAGTTAAGTATGTTGGCTACGTCAATGTCAATTTTCAAGCATCAAGAGACTTGAGCCTTCTATTGGTCAAAGCTTCCACAAACTGAGAACTCAAACAGCCCAAAGATTCATCTGGAAACGCTGATGCTCCGCTCTCTCAAGCATGGCTCTGAAGCAGGCTCTAGAGCAGGCTCACACACAGACTCTCCAGCAGGCTCCGAGGCGGCCACGGAAAATGCTCTCAATATGTGTCAGCACCAGCAAAGGCCATTGGCGGTCAAGTCTGGCTGAGGTTTGTTCACTGCCAGGCCGATATAGTCCCATAGTCCCACCTACGGATGTGCATAAATTTACAATGGATGGCTATAGACTGTGCATCACCCAGGGTTCCACGGGAACCTTGCTATAAGCTGCGTATGAGCGCGTGTGTACTTTGCTCAGTCTATAGTCGATTTGCACCTTTGCCAATGGATGCTTCTGAGATTGTGCGAAGAATAGTATTAACTACTGTTCCACACCGTCGCTTTAGGTCAGGGTCCGGAACAGAACTGAACAGTGGGCAAATTGGTGGTCCAGGATGTCAAAAGACTCGAACTGTCACGGCGGGTACACTTCGAGTGAAGTCTCCCAACCTTTGTCTATTATGCGGGTTGTAAGGAGGTTGTTCAGCAGGTCAATCTGCGGATTTATATTCTGCTCTTGTTTTTGCTGTTTGACAATTGTATCAAACAAAAATTTTGTACACAACGTCCAGTAATCACTGTTGGCATGAATTGCAGATCGCAATATTGAATATGTTGAAATCTGTTGGGTTCCTGTTGTATTTTGGATGTTTGCTCATAAAGGCAGACAATATGTCTGTTATGAGCTCGAATATCCGTGTGATGCCTGCTTTAACCAATATGCCACAACAAAAATAGTTCACGCTCTTGTGATGCTCTTAGTCAGGATGAGGCATGGAGTGTCTCGCGTTTGTTTTTGGCTCTGTAGGTACAAAAGATATCATCCATAGCGATCTATAACCTGTCGCCACTTAGATTACGCAAGATGCAGAGCCATAAAATGCTTAAGCTCCATTGAGCTGCACTTCAACAATAGGGCAGTGACTGTGTCTCACCCTTTTTTGCCTATAAACGCTGTCAATATATCATTTATTGACATCTGCAGCCAGTTGCCACTTAGATTACCCAAGATACAAAGCCAAAAATAGTTGACGCTCCATTGAGGCTCATTTTGACAATGGGGTAGTGATCGTGTCTCACCCTGTGTTGCCTATATTGACTACTGATATGTCAGTTATGTATAACAGCGACCAAATCTCATTTAAATCACCTTACTTGCAATACCAAAAATTTTTGACACTGAGTTGATGCTCATTTCTAGAAAACAGTAGTGATGTCATCGATATCACCTTTGCAAATAACGGCGGCCTATGCTATGATTATAAATACCAATGACTAGATCGCATTCAACTGACCTGACTTGCAACAACTAACATCATTGACAATCTGTTGACTTTCAATTTGCCACGGGTGAATCCGCAAGATACAATCATTACATTTGGCATAGTATATCATTAATGGTATTATGGCAGCCTTTCTATCATTTTCATGTACTCTCTCCTATATCATTAAATTGTTCTTTAATAACATATACATGTATGTCTTTTAAAATATACTGTAAAGTGTTCGATAATTGTAGATAATTAATAGTTCACAGATCCCATTCCGGTTAAACAATTCTCGTTGACACTCTCAGGTTGGCTCAATATATTGCTCTTGTCTGCAAAATGGATATCAGCCTCATTACCACACAGCAGATAGTGTACTATCCAGTGGATGTTGCTTTATCAGTCAGCAAATCAGGAGTAGAATCTTGTTCGCTCTCGCGATCCTTGCCAAATGTATCACGATTGAATTCCTAATCCCAGGGAGGTGGAGGGTGTATATATACATATCCTGGTGGCAAACCTTAAGTTTCGGAAAAATCAGCTCCCTTATTGTCACCAGGAGGCATGGTTGGTGCACCTGGCATTCCGGGTGGAGATGGTGACCATTCAGGTTGAGGAGCACCAGGTACTGCGCGGCTCCAGTGTGTTTGCCGATTGTATATTGTACTATTGCGCAATGGAAGTCGGGAGTCCAAATGATTTTCAAGTACCGTACCCAGTTGGCTTTCTGTCACCGCCTTCACCATTTCACTCCCGGGAAACACAAAACCCTGCTTGTTCTAGTCTCGGACAATGGCGTGAAGTTTCTTGATGAGGTATTGCGTTTCCTCAATTCCGGCCCACGACATCCCTTATTTGGCTATTTTCACCATATTGAAAGCAAGGCGCATGTTGGACTGTTCTTGCTGTACTCGACCTCCTCGACTTGCCATAGTAGCTGACATGTTGCATCTCTTAAAGACATCAGTTGTTGGTTCTAAATCTGAGACAGGGTATTACCTCAACCATATACACTGCTGTCGCCTACTCAATGGGGATTAAAGCCTGGTTTGTCCACTCTCTGGGACCATTATCACAAACTTCGTGCTCAAAAATCGCTGAGCTGGCAGCATAATGATGTTTGATTTCACAGGAGACCCGGACAAGAACCTTGGTCTACCATTGAGGTTTCTGATTCCGGGCACTGATTAATTGGTCATTTTGCTCTCCCTGTACCCAGGCTGTAGAGTATATTGTGAGTCGGCAGCAATCTACACGGATATGGATTGAGTCACATCGAATGGCAGGCTGTTACTGATTCATCCGGCTGACAGTTTAACGGACCATGATTAATACTGCCTCCTGTATCAAATCTAGTGTTTGCACAGGGTCCGGGTAACCTGCCAGCGGTGTGGTTTGTGTTCGGCAGTTCGGTTCGGTTCAGTTTGGTCCCGGCCCAAAACCTGACCAGCGTTGTCTTAGCTGGTTTCTTACCCGGATCGGACAGTTACCAACAGTTTATTGGCCTGGTTGGAACCGGACCATGGTTCCAACTTTCCAATTCCGACACCTTTGCTTCCAATTAAGTATTTGAGTTCTCAGTGTATGGTGACACGATCAGTACGTTGATTGTGCAGTGCTGGCCGCTCTTTCACCTCCTTCATTCTGATTTGCGATCCGACTGATATTGGTTGAATGGCTGTGAAACACGGGCCTATTTCAAGTGAGATTGGCGGGTATTCGATAGCGACACAACGAATATTGGTCGGATAACACATCCGAGATCGGGACGCAATATCCCGGGTAGAACTGCACAATCCACGTACTGATCATTGCATGATATGATCAGACCTCAATTACTTAATTGGAGGCAAAGTTGTGATGTTGAAAAGCCGGGTTTTGGTGGTAAAACCGGCCCATGTCCAGTCGGCCGGGTTTTTCATGTGGTAAGACTAGTGTTAGCAGCGGGTACGGGTAACCCGCCAGCGGTCTGGGTTTGGACCACAAAAATGGGTCGGTTCTGTTCCCGAACCATCCAAAAACCCGACCCGCAGACTGTTGGCGGGCCAAACGCTGACCCGTACCCATCAACCCGCGGGTTTCGCCGGGTTTGGCTAGACCCGTCGGTTCCAATCTCCGGTTCTGCGTTTCGGGTTTCATATTTATGGTCGGATTCAGATATGGGACTGTTAATCGTAAAATATTGACCATGGAACGTCACAGTTCGTTTTCGACGTATTAGCCGCCTTGATTTGCAAAACCAGAATACTCAAGCGCCCAACTACATCCTCAAAATGAGCGTCAACAGAGCGTCAACGATATTTGGTCTTGCATCTTCGGTATTATGAGTGCTGCATGATCACAAACATCGATAAAGAAGGAAATGACAGCCTTTATAGGCATATATGTACGGGATATTCTAGCCACATCCCCCGGGACAGTAACAACTTATTTCATTTACAGAGCTACCACTAAGTATTCTTGAGCCTTTTAGAGTATAATAACAGTCA
>Ga0307512_10001247_pt1 | contig 36695 bp, 43 predicted proteins | sample 14_EM_MG_FD_200267 | JGI IMG/M metagenome (GOLD analysis project Ga0307512, IMG submission 200267) | Populus trichocarpa ectomycorrhiza microbial communities from riparian zone in the Pacific Northwest, United States - 14_EM | ecosystem: Host-associated > Plants > Roots > Unclassified | place... | reverse complement strand
TGTTGCTGGAAGCCCTAAGGTTCACGATCGTGACTGTCTCATTAGACTTCACACCATGACTGCCCTTTTAGACTTCACACGATGCTCGCCCTCATGCTCATCATATTTAAGACGCACCTTTGTCCGTCTCTCTTGTACCTACAATCAACTCACTCATTCACATCAACACTTATAGTACGAGTACGGCCATGGTCCATACTCTCACCCATTCCACTCAAAACTTTATCAATTTCTTCAATATGTATTTCTTCTTGCGGTAGATCGAATAAGTCGATTTCTGTAATTTCGGTAGTCTTGGTAGTCATTCGTGTGAGTTCCTTTCTTCTCGTCGGTTCTGGGTATCTGATATCTTTTCCCAAGATCGTTGAGTTGCCATTCTGAATGCGTGTAGTATTTCGTATAGTATGTCGTATAGTATGTCGTATGGTATGTCGTATGGTATGTCGTATGGTATATCGTATGGTATCTCGAATAGTATCTTGTATGGTACCTCGTATGGTATGTCATATGGTATTTCGTATGGTATTTCATATAATATTTCGTATGGTATTTCGCATGGTATTTCGTATGGTATCTCGTATGGTATCGCGTATGGTATCTCGTATGGTATTTCGTGTGGCACTTGTATGGTATGTTGTATGGTATCGCGTATAGTATCTCGTATGGTATTTCGTATGGCATCTTGTGCAGTATCTTGTATGTTATTTTATATGGTAATTTGTATGGTAATTTGTATGGTATTTAACACGGTTGTCACATTATTCAGTATTCGTTTAATAAAGGTAGATTGCGGTGTTGACTGCTTCTTCCTAGAACTCGAGTGGCGATCGAATGTTGATTATCGTACAGACGTATATATAAGTTGAAATCGCTTCGAAGTGCAGGTGGTACTGTAATGTTGATTTGAGAAAAGTGGCACGCTTCTAGGTGGACTTTAGAAGTGCTTGATATGGTAGCTGTAGGTCTGCTTGACGTAGTAGCTGTAGGTTTGCTTGGAGGTGTATTCAGAGGCATAGTAGTAGGTATAGTGGTGAGTGCGCTTTCTTGTACTCTTTGTCTGTTTCTCTTTCTCTTTCTCTTTCTCCATTTCTCTTCCTCCTTTTCTCTTTCTCCCTTTCGAAGTGGATTTAGTGTTTGAAGAAGCTGTAACCTTAAGCATATTGGGAGTGCGCTTTCATATTCGGTAGTATGTGCCAAGGTTGCTACTGTTAGAGCGGTGGTCTGCCGTTGTAGTACCGTGATCGTCATTGGGAACTCGAATTGGTTGAACATGGTAGTCTGTTAATCGGGTAAAGTAGTTGGTGATCTTCTCGTTCTCGGCAGAGTGTGTAGGGGCAACCCTTCAAAGGATATCTAAACTGGATCAGTAGTCTGATTGATGAACTTGTTGGAGCTTAGGCCTCATCCATTTGTGTGTGCCATTGGTATTTCTCAGTATAGACCTCAAAGTTATGGCTGCCTTGGTAAAGAGTTTGTTTCCGGTGATGATATTGTAGGACTCGGTCAACTTAGGATCAGTGCTGAAGTCTGTCTCGAAGGTTTGGGTAGATATTGTAAAGAACAAAGATAGTAGAGATGATAGAGATGGTAGAGATGGTAGAGATATGTGACAGCGGTGGTGATGATGTTGACTTTTAGACTTGTTTATGCAGGTGTTGCCGCAGTTACGGTCAAGGATAGTTGTATGGGTCAGGGTTTTTGAGGCACTGAAAGATTGTGATGTAGAAATAGAGTTTATAGAGTAAACTAAGATGGTTGCGACCGCCGGGCTCATAACCTGTTACTTTGGATGGTTCGGACTTGTTGATTAGCTTCTCTATCTTGAGGGCCCGAGGCCCGTATATGTACAATCTCCCATATGCATACGCGTATGCTCTGACATGAGATGCGTCACCCTGGTCCTGATACATATCCTCATACAACCACCATCTTCATACAAGTCTTCATTCTCATACAAGACATCAGATGGTGCTGAGACTCACGATCCTAGTACACATGCAACAGAAAATACTCAAAAAACCAAGTCAAAATTTGACAAATCTTCCTGAGCTTCCCACATTACATCCTTAACAAGCTATTGTCCCTACCCACAAAGTATGGAACCGATTGCCCATCTTGTTCTCTGAGCTGGATGCCATTACTCCAATTCATATCTTCAATTCTTTTTTACCAACTCCATCATGGGACAGCTTGTAGCCAACACCAATTCCTATGCCCAGCAGCAGTAAGAGGGGATCCTGTTGATGTAGAATCCCATCTGGTGCAGCTCGCAGATACTGGAAAGATGGTTTATCACTTGATTAGACATTTACATCAGAGGTACTGAAAGCTCTCCTTCAATGTATACAAGGACACCTTCTTCACAACACAACCTCTGCTGACAGACCTCCATCGAATGGGGATAGGAGGATGTGGCGCATGCAGGCAGCAGTTCTGAGGATTTCCCAAGGAGCTAAAAGTTAAGAAAAAAGCCAAATTGCCCTATCATTTTCAAAGTGGAGCTGCTAATGATGGGGTTGCAACCTTGCTATGGATGGACAATTCTCTTGTTACCATGATTTCTACAATCCACCCTCTAAGTGGTGAGGATTCACTGGTGCTGAGAATGAGAAAGCATCCAGGCAACAAGAGTACCAATACAAGTGGAGCAAATTCCACATTTCTTCCTGGAGAACGCCAGAAAGAGCTTGATATACCAGTCATTGTTGATGGCTACAACCAGCACAAGGTGGGTGTGGATGTGGCTGACTAGTATCGAACCTATTTTGATACACAGCTCATATCCAGATGCAATTGGTATCCACTTTGTTACTGGATTCTGGAGACAGCCCTCATCAAGAGCCTCATAATCAATTGAGATCTTCCAGCAAACAAGGAGAGCACTGTAGAGCACTTTGACTTTCATCTCTCCATTGTGCATGACATTCTGCAAGTTGGAAGTCCATCAATGATGAAAAGTTCCTCGCGCGTTCTGGCTTCACAAAAAATCACTCGGCCGCCTCTGGCCACCCATTGTTACGAATGTTAAGCGGATGAAGTCTATTCTACTATCTAAGGAGAAGCTCTGTCTTTATATACATGAGAGCCTGGAACACCATGGAAGTCCATGGAAGCTCACGATTGCAAATACCAGGTTGTGGCGGTGGCGAGTGAAGACTCGTGGATGAGTCTACCACTATGAGTCCGTAGCCTGTGAGTCAATTCGGTGATCTCAGTGTAGCGGCGACTTCATCTCAGGTCATATAGTAACACTTCCCCCTCTTGCTACGCTCCGTGGAGCAAGAAAACAAACTATACAAATATTGTGCTAAACATCATGCCAGACATCATAAAGTGAAATCTCCGGTGCCTCATTAAAACCCTCCTCCAATTGGCTGCGGTAGGCAGGGAAAGAGTGCAGTCCGTAGCCTGATATGGGACGGCCATCCCGTTTACATAAAAAATCCAAATGCATGAATACAAATTTCGTGATCAGTGCCTTCAACCATAAGCCCATGGCTTTCGTGAACTTCTCGTGCTTCTGTCTTCCCAATGATCAATATGTTTCTTTCGTGACTTGACAACTGTATTGGTGATGTGTGAAAGTGTGCCTTCATTATCGCAGAGAATAGGTAGTGGCTTGTTTTCGTCTTTGTGTTCGATATCTTTGCATAATTGCAATAGCCATCTGCTTTCTCTCGCGGCCTCTAAGCATGCGATATGTTCCGCCTCAAGTGTCGACATGGCAACTATGTCCTGCTTCATCTTTGTCGTCGAGTGGAGTTGTAGCATCATAAGCCTTCCCCATATGGAAGCGTTTAAGCACAGAACCGATGAACCGTCTTTGGCCAAGACTGATTGTGCCATCCTCGTTTCGGTAGATCTCGATTCCGAGGAATTTGTCGAGCGGTGCCGAGATTGGTGAGCTTGTAAGTTGTAGCGAGAGCAGTTTTGATCTCTTCTGCCTCTTTTGCGCTTAGAGATGTGGCCCCTGCTTAAGGCCGTAAAGTGCTTTTCGTAGCCGGACGACTTCTGCCTTCCGAGTCTTCCCCCTCAGGGCAGTTTTCCATAAGACCCTCGATTTCGGGCCAGCCCTCCGGTAGCTCCATGAGCAGGGCATCATCGTCGACGTCAGGGTTAAGGAATGCACTGACCACGTCGAGATGATCGATGTTCCAGTTGTTTCGCGCAGTGCGTATGTTTCTCCATAGTCCATTTGCTCATATCTTGTGATTATTATCCTGGCTTTGTACTGCGTTGAGCAGTCAGGATTTTGTTTAGTCTTGAAAACCCATTTCGATACGATTGGCCTTGCTCCGAAATCGTATCATGTAAGTTAACTGGTGAGAAGGTCTCGTTTTGAATGATAGAGTTGCTCTCCTCCATGACTGCGGCTTCCCATTGTTTCTTGAGTGGGCTAAACATCGCTGTGTACTTGCTTTGTATCTTGTGACTCTGTCTGTCAGTACTGGGGCTTTCTTTGATCTTTTAGTAGTAGCCGCGACATATCGTTGCAATTGTCTTTGTGTGATGACCTCGTCTCTTGATGGGGCTTGATGATGAGATTCGAGGGTTGGACAGTGACCGCTGTGTCCATTGTCTGTGTGTGTGGGCGTCCTCGTCAGGAGCCATGTTTGTGTGTGGCCATTGTTCACACCTGAAGCAGGTGGACTTCGATCTCCATGCCCATTTGTACTGTGCCCAGCTCATGAAAGATCGGAATGTGCTCCTGCCGCGGCGGGATTCCCAGCGACTGGCCGGCAGGCAACTTCATCTGTGTGGCCATGAGACATTCTTTCACCCGTTCCACTCGTATCCTGAGTGCGGCCGTGAGCCATGCTCTCATCGGTTCCACTGGTATCTATATCCTCAAGATGTGTTTTCTTCTTGCGGTAGACCGAATATGTCAATTTCGGTAGTCTCTTCTGGCTCGTCATCGTGTACACCTTGTCAAATATATTATCCGATTGAGCCTTTACTGTGTTGTGATCTGGGTCCCATATTCTCCATAACGTCGCGGAGTCATGCACATAGCCGACCATTATGCAGGCCTTAGATCGTGCATAAGAATGCAGCATCTCGTATGGTGTATCGTATGGGCCTTGTGGCCATCGCGATCATCTCGCCTTGTGAGCCCCTGGTTGGGCATGCGCTGATGAAGATTTGCAGCCGTGTTGACTGCTTCCCCCCAAAACTCGAGGGGTGCCTGAGAGTCCAGTATCATTGCTCATGTCCTTTCAGTGATTGTGCGATTCATCCTCTGCGCAACTCCGTTATTATGATGGGCTAATCTTCGGTGCTAAGGTCTTGCAGTGATCATGGATGCTAGAGTGAGATCAGAAGTCGTCTGGGATAGTTTCTTTCTCTTACCCTCCTATTTGGGAGGATGTTATGGCCTGTGACTGGAGGGCCACCTTGGCATTGGTTGATATGGCTTCGGAGGCAAGAGCATTCAGTGATTGGAGAACATAAAGATCTCCGATACAGTTCGCGGTAATGATAACGGTGGTCAATATATTATGGGTAGATATGAAGCGTTTCCCGCATTGAAACGTCGTTTTGTATCCTGCATGTTCGACTTGACTGATTGATAACAATGAAAGTCGAAAAGTCAGAGTATAGAGAGTATGGTTGTATAGTCTCCAAGATTTATAGTAATCGGAGATGGCAGTCTGTTGTATGAGATGAAGTAGCTTCTATCGTTGCACATGTTGTGAGAAGCTCCTGAGTCCACCGCCTACGTCGAAGATGTAGCAGTTGATCATGTAAGTGCGATGGCAGTGTAAGTGGTGTTTGATAGTCAAAAGAGATCTCGATCACCGGCAGACACTCCATGCTATGCCAGTGCCGTATTCGCTTCCGGCATTGGGTCTTTAGTGCTTCGTTTGTTGACTTTGTTTTGGGCTTCGAGACCTCGTTGACGACTGCGGCATTCGGCTCTGGTATGGCCAGATTTTCCGCAGTGGAAGCAGAGCACTTCCTCGCTCTTCTTTCGGTTAAAGCCTCCGCTTTCGCTGTTGAGTCGTTTGAGAATGCCACAGCTTTAGGTAGTATGATTGTTCATTTTGCAGTGCATGCAGCTGTATTCTGTATCGTCATTTCTGTGGTCTCTGCCAAAATTTCCTCTTCCTCCGTGCTTGCCATATCCTCCGCGGTGACTGTAGAGAGCGGATCCGGTCGACTCGTCTCCGATCTCTTTGGCGAGCTCGGTTCGATCAGCATCTTCTCGTAGACGGTCCATAACCTACTGTGCCGTTGGAATTGGGATTTGTTGCTCGAGTATCTTGATAGTCGTTTCAAATACCTTTGGCATGGTAGAGAAGATGTGAGTTTTCATTGTTTCATCGGAGATGGTTTCAGGAGATCCGATCAGTTTTTTGCGAAGATCGATCAGTCTAGTAAAGTACTTTGTAATCTTCTCGTCTTTCGATGGGCATAGGGCGTGACACTTGCGAACGATCTGAGTTTGACCGACCTGATTTGTCGTATTGTCCAATCGGCCTTGAAGGGTCTGCCACATCTCAACTGGATCGTCGATGTCGTCGATCCACGGAAGTAGATCGTCTGTGCAGCCAAGATGGATCAGAGCAATGGGATCATTGGCCCTCTGATGCCACTCCTTCTGCAGAGTGCGTGCAGTAGATCCGTTACCCTCGGGAAAGAGTTCGTCACCAGTGACAATGTTGTACGCCCTCATTGCAACTATCACCCGGCGTACCTTCTTCCTCCAGGTAGGTTAATTGTCGTGTGTAAGCTTGGGAATAAATCCATGATCGGTCATCAACATTTAGGTGGTGGCAGACATCGTGAGATGTGACGATAGTGATTGTGGTGTTGAGTTTTAGTGTTGTTTGTACAGTTGTTGCTACGGCGACGGTTGTGGGGTTAGGGTTTTTGAGGCTCTTCGAGGTTTAGGGTTGTTGAGGCCCTTGTACGACGCCCCTCCGCACCATCCGTCCTGACATCCTTCCAAGACTTTTTATCACGCTGAAGCGCGAGAGGCCTAGGGAGCATTGTGGTATACCTTCAAAATGCACAAGAATTATTGTCATTGTGCAACGCATCTTATGGTGATTTTGTACTATACATAACATGTTTTGGTGTTGGGTGTGCATGTGCCCACGAGCCGGCGAAGATGTGATAGCAGGAATCAACTCAGCATGCTATCTACGATTGCTTCTTCAGGAATAATAGCACATCCAGTAGATTCTGCCAGAGAGCTATTTAGTTGTACAGTCAAAACAGTTTCATAGGCTAGCGACAGGCTTCCGCGTTGGTGATGAATGTGCTGAGAGTTGTTTCGATGTTTAGTGTCATTCTCTTCTGTATGTCACTAGAACCTGGTGCAACCACGTGTTCCCCCTCGTATACCAAATATCTGAGTACAAGTTCTTCCTTGTGTCATTGACTCATTAGGTGGCCTGTTTGCAGCGGTTACTCTGATAACTATAGTAACAGTGGACACTCAAGCGAAAGATCATTTTTAATGCACCACCATATATACCACCTTCACTAATTCCTCTGCTACGGCATTATGGCCTGCCAACCCAATTTAATACTGGTTTGACGGTGATGTAGCTACTTCAGATATTTGTCTAAAGGATTACCCGCGCGTCAGTGGGGCAAAAAGACTTGGAAGGATGTCAGGACGGATGGTCCGGAGGGGCGTCGCCCTTGTAGATCGTGAGATGAAAGTAGTATATAAAGTGAGTTCAGTAAGCGGCCTCCGGGCTCATAACCTGTTACGAATGTTAAGCGGATGAAGTCTATTCTACTATCTAAGGAGAAGCTCTGTCTTTATATACATGAGAGCCTGGAACACCATGGAAGTCCATGGAAGCTCACGATTGCAAATACCAGGTGGTGGCGGTGGCGAGTGAAGACTCGTGGATGAGTCTACCACTATGAGTCCGTAGCCTGTGAGTCAATTCGGTGATCTCAGTGTAGCGGCGACTTCCTCTCAGGTCATATAGTAACACCCATGTTGAAATACTGATTGCTAGAAGCCTTAATTGTACTTTCTAAGAGGGCCACAAGGCCGTATATATACGGTACGAACACGTACGTACTCATCTAAATGTAGAGACGGCTGAGCTCCGTCAGCCCGTATTAGAGCCAGCCCAGTCAGCCCGTATGAGAGCTGAGATCTATTTATGCAACAACCCAATCTTCCTTGCCCCCACTGCATACCAGGCTGGTTACCAAGCACCCCCCCCTTCCCCTCTGCTGAAAGGTGCTAGGAATGTATTCCCAACTTTGGATGGAGAGTAGAGTAGATTTTTTCCTTCGCAGGTGGAAAAGAAGTCAGGGTGGTAGTGGAGAAGACATGAAAACCAACATAAAGTGTGAGGACTGCAATGAGGCTTTGTGTTTCACACCCAAACAAAATTGTTTTTATGAATTTCGCCATATATAGAGTATTTATATTTATTCTGGGGGCATTTGGCTGGATTGTGGTTGTGTGATGTGTATTTTAAAAGCGGGCCCGTCTGTGGGCCCGAACCCGGTTACCGGCAAAGGGATAGTCAACAAGGCGTGGTGGCGGTGTTGCCCCCGATAGGATGTGAACCTCGCTGAGCTCTGGAGTTAATATGAAGATTTAGTTAGCACACTTGATAGTCGAAAAGAAGTTCACAAATCTCACGTAATGATGTAGAAAGGATTGGAGCACGTTTGCTCATTGCTCCGAGCAACCTACGGCGACTCGCACACGTGCAGGTTATTCTGACTCTCTTTTACTCTCATCTCTAGCTGTTATTCTGCAGCTATCTCCTCCATTCTCCCTCGTGGCAATGACGTGCGAGTCTAGGGAAATTGACGATGGTGGATGATCACGATAGTGTTGCGGATGACACCACAGAAATCGACGCATTGCCACATGCCGAATAATTGCGACCAATGAGTTTGAGGCACAGCCACACGATGACATTTCCCGCCAATGAGAATGCTTCGAGGCGACACAAGTTGTGTATATGTTTGCAATGTGTCTTTGCGTGCGCAGGTCGACAATGCAGACCCAAATGTTTCAGACCTGTTTAGGTCATGCACAATTAAGGCAGTTGCAAAGTAGCATAATTCGGATGTTCTAAGTGTTAACGTCACCCTCCCATACCACAAAGCGGTAATAGTGGTAAATTTTGAAGCGTAATGCATTCTGAATTATGATTCGCGCTGCGGTATGGAGACACACGAGGCACCATTTGGATCACGCTCGGTTCACTCAGACAGCATCTCGAAAGCAGTGTTAGGATATAGAGGGGAGAACCGTGTTTAAGGCAGCCTATAGCGGGCAACCGCCAAAGATAGACCACAGGCAAGCAAAGTGCGAGTGATTTACCATGACAACACCTGAAATCACGGTAACAAAGTTCACACATGGTAAAAGTTCTTCATCAGCCCCCACCGCCCTATTTCCAAAAACACTTCTGTACTTCTAATTATTGCAATCGGTTCAAAATTCCCGTACTCAACTCCATGCTACTAAGTGAACTCGATTCCTAGTGCATTCGACTCTAATAGCACCCGACTCCACCCCCTAGGTTGACTTGACCTCATGCTCCATGATCCAGCCCGTTCTAAAAACCCAAAATTAGCTATTGCTCGAGAACAGCTAGGCAGATTCACGATCTGAGAGCGCGAACATTTACATGGATCATTTTACGTCAAACAAGCCTCTAAATTAGACCGCAATTGATGGAGTTGACATGGGGTGGTGGATAATTATACCCGGGGGTTTCCATCAACTCAACCATCCACCCATACCAACTCGATGAATATTACTCCGATTGAAACACTTGCTTACGTCAAATGATCTACTCAATACCCTCAAATGGTCACCTTCACAGATCATGAACCTGCTGGGCCATTCCCGAGTTGCTGTCAACTTTAAGTTTTTAGAGCGGAGATACCCCAGAGGGTGCAGAGATGAGTGCAGCTGGGAGCATAAAGACGAGTGCACTTGGGAGTTCTGAGTGTACATGGGAGAATGATGTCGAGCGCACTTGGGAGAATGGAGTTGAGTGCGGGGATTTTGAACCGGATGAGCATAATTAGAAGTACTGTAGTGCTATTGAAAATGAGGTGGTGGGGGCTGATGAAGAATTTTTACCATGTATGAACTTTGTTTTCGGGATTTCATGTGCTGTCATGGTAATTCACTCGCACTTTTCCTGCCTGTGGTGTTGCATGTATATATAGAGCTGACCGCTAGCGGGGCTGGTAGTAAGGGGTACACTTCTCTCTCATATCTCCTTCTCACTTCTCTCTGTATCTAAGTCTATACACACACGGTTCTCCGCATATTTCATCGTGTGGTCTATCTTTGGCGGTTGCCCGCTATAGGCTGCCGTAACTATGTGCATAGACTATAGCATCAAGAGAAGAGAGGAGAAGAATAACTCGGTATATATACAGAGAATCTTTGGGTATATCTTGGGAAATGTTGGTGCCGCTATTGCCGCTTCGCCGCTCTCGCCACTCTCGCCACTGGATATCGGATATTCTACAAGCAGTATAAAAATAATCATTCAGATGATAACTGACCTCCTATGCAAAGAGCCCCCAATACATATAATCACTCTCGTGTGAAGTAGGGTGCCTTATAACCCTATCACCATACCTAGCGTACTAGGACCGCGGCCGAGTGACGTGATGAAAGGGCGGGGTAATATCTACTTGTGTGATCAGCCCGAAAGAGGAGGGCCTCGGGAGTTAGTATTCAAGCGCCCTCGGGCACTGTTGCTGTCGAGTGTTAATTCGTGTATGTTTCACTGCTAAAATATATTCGTATCAAACCTTTTCTGCAGACAACAAGATGAGTGAGACTTACAGTAACTCGACCCAATGGGGCATTTGGACGGTGAATACCGAACGTACGAAGTGCGTTGCAACCTTGTCATTTCCTAACCGCCGTCTGGCGCCTTAAGCTACTGCCAAGTATCTGGGGCAGGGAAAAAGTGCCACGACTTCTGAGTAGCTGAGACTTTCTCGATACATGAATGATTCACCTGAGAATGCTGGTACCAGTCAGTTGTATCCGCTTAAATTGTTTGTTTCTGAAACTGGCACCGTCGATCCTTGGTTGGTATCGCTGCAGTGAGACAGCAACGTCAACGCCGAACACTGTAGAGATGAACTCTGTGTTGTCACTCCCAAACCCAATCGCGAGTACGTGACGCTGCATTTGGTTTCGTTGTCTTCTGTATGGTTGCCCGTTTCATTGCCTGAGCCCTTTGTTGCCACGTGTGCTTTGTCATCCCTGGCACTCATTGGCACTTGATACTTTCCTCCCATGCTTTTGTAGTAGCAGTAAGTATATGTTTCAGTTGCGGTTCTTACACTTCCGGTACGGCTAGTTTTCCTAGTCGAAAGGTATGGTTCACCTAACGTCTTGTCTCGGTCTGCATTCTTTTCCTCTGTTTCTAAATGCCCGATAAACTCAGGGGCTCCCTTCCCGCTTTCGATGCACAATCACCCTTCCGTTCGCCTATACATTATACAATCGCCGAAACTCATCTTGCTTATTCGTCAAGGGCACACTAGTGCAACCTAATCTCCTTTATGTGCACTGACTAGAGCTAAACTGTGCAGTCTACTCTCGCTTATCGTACACTAGACGCTAAATTATAAACTAGTGTAGTTTCTCCAACGACTATGCGAAAGATCGACAGCGTTTAAGACCCATCACCGAGTGTTTGTAATATTTATCTCTTAAGGCTTAGTTTGGCAATTTCTAATAGAGTATATAAATAGGGACATTTGAGCGGCCAATCAAATTACTTTCGACCACTCGGTCAGTTTCTCGTTAGATATGAAGCGGATTGTGTCGGATTGTCTATCTATATGTCGTTTTCTTTGGTGCGTTAATAGGATGGCTCGTATTATATCGTTTTAACTTGTGCCCACTGTTACAATATGGGGAGAACAGTGTATATAGACTAAGGTTCAGAAAAGAGAGAAGGAGAAAGACTCAAGATATATACAAGAGAGTTCTGTGCCATGTGTCCTACCACAACTCCATCACCACCGCCTTCGAACATCTACCACATCCACATTCGCCATATGTACCAAAGCTTTCAAGAACCATTACAGAGTTATCCCAAAATCTACCTAACTAAGTACTCCCATCTAGAGACAGTTGTGCCATGAACTCAATACCAACCCAGAATCCCAGATGGCATATACGAGTCAATAACGTACACAACTGCACTCACTGCCGTACCAGCAAGTGCACTCACCGTTACACCCAACAGTGCTCTCATCCTAGCATTCACTGCCGTGATTCCAAACGCACCTATCACGATAACTTCACCTGCGATTACCAAGTTCACTTCGAAAGAGCAACGAGAAAGAGAGAGCGAGAAACACCCTCGCCGTCGCACTGTCACCACCATACCTCAAAGTGGAATCACTACCGTACGCTCAAGTCCACTCACTGCCTTACCTTGATTTCCACCTACAACTACGCAGATTACAAAGTCCACTTCGAAATACACTCCATACCGAAACTACCAGCACATTCGCTACCATACGTGCAAGAGCGTTTACAACTGCATGCACACATGCACTCACCATGATACCTCGATGCCCACCTACTAGTACACCTATCGCAGAGTCTACAAGTGCATCTGCCACTATTCCTTCAAGTCTACCTCCGAGCAAATCTACAACTACAGCATACAAGTCAACCTACCATCACTTCAAGCCCATGTGCCCCTACGACAATGTCAAAAGCCACCCGGAAGCTAGTCACTATTTCTGAGTCAAGAATATTGCACCATTGCCTACGGATCTGCATCCTACCGCCACACAACCTCCGAATGCCAAATACATATATTATGACCGTCAATTTGAGCTGCAGAGCCATTCGAACTCAGGTATTCCAATACTCTTCCGGATACAAGTCGACCCGTCAATTACGAAGAGACCCACGTAATCATGATCAATTCTGAAGAATCCATCGAGTTCTGAGGGGAAGCAGTTAACACCAGTCTACCTCTAACAAACATATCTCCAAGGGAAAGCCTGACAAAGAGAGATGACCATGATGGCTACCATGCACCGAACGTCAGCACTCTCTTCACCATCTACTGTGATTCGGACAAAGCCTGTTATCAACAATAATGAGCAACAGACTAGAGAACGAATAGAGATGGTTTTCTCAATTACCACACTAATAGAGGAGATGCCAGTGGACTTCTCTGAGGTCAAGACAATGAAACAGATGGAGGTGGACTTCTCCATGGCCACGCAGGAACCAGTCGAACGGGTGTAGGTTACGAAAGTAGCAATCATGGCCGTACTGATCATGATGTTACAGATGGCCACAACCATCTGCCCGATGCTGACAGCTGTCGAATTCTCCCTCCACGTACAGGTGTGAGATCTCAACCTTCTGACGAGGAGGATGAGCCACCACCACTGGTGTCCAGAGAAACCATCGTTCACAACCGACATCTCCACCGTGATATAGCCCGCTGAGAAGGCAGCCATGACCAGGCAATCATGTCAACCACCACCACTGCTAACGGATCATATCACCCGAAGCCAAGTTAAGATCTCCCCAAATGCACTAATTATCATGGCAACAGTGCTTGCATCTACATCGATGGGGACCCATTGACACATGCGGACGGTATGACTTATACTCCTATTGACAAGCTAACTATATAGGCACCGCATCTCCCAACCCTGAGGATTATAAAAATCTCTACATGATACTGCTGGAAGGCACCGATGCATCTGCGATCTTCGCCAGACTCAAGAAAGCAACTTACGATCTCAATTAAACACACGTCCCGAACTCGAACAAACCCACCGCAATGATCTTCTGATGCTTCTGTATGTGGATGAAATCTTCACGATATACCCGTGTACGGAGGCTGCTACGATTACAACATTCCAGATAAATACGAAATCACGGATCTCAACCCTTCACCATTGAGACCTCGACCCATCACCATCGAGATTCACCCCAACATTGGCGGACCAACATCAGCCTCTGCCAGAAGACTTTCATCACAGGGAGAAGGATTAAAAGGAGAAGAATCAGAGGGAGAATGATCAAGGGGAAAAGGAATGGAAAACGAATACATCAGATATATGTACCGAATAGTCTACCGAGAGACCTCCCGAAATGTCAACTGAGATGTCCATCGAGAAGCAGTCTACCGAGATGTCTACCGAGATTCAACAGAAGCCGCCTATCAAGTGCACCTGAGAAGTCGACCAGAAGGTTACCAATGCTATATTCCGAACTACAGTACCGAGAAGGTCTATGGGGACATTCTACAGAGCATGCGGAAGCGCTCCACAATAGCTCTTGAGAGCACAAGCTTGAATACATGGTGAGTATAACCATCTACTGAGATTCTGACAAAACAGATGTTGTGTACGATTGGCGATCACCAACGGTTACGAACTATGGTGCGAGCGGAAGCTCCCTTTGATGCCGAGTCAAGAGCGGAAGCTCTACTATCAATCACGAAAGTCGATTTAACATTGGATTTAAGGTTAGATTTAAGGTTGATTCACTTTGCTTTAGGCTCAACGGAGTGTAGCGGGAGGGGGAGTGTTGCATAAATAGATCTCAGCCTTCGTATGGCCGGAGATGATGCCTCATATGGGATATGGCTGGTATTCAGCCATCTCTATACATAGTGTTGACACGAGAAGGTGATGAATTGTCTGTCGATACAAAGAGAAGAAATACAATGAACTTATATACGAAAGAGAGAGAGGGAAAACTCAATGCCGAGTGCCAAAGCCGGAGCCCAATGCCGAGTATCAGTGCCGAACCCTCCTCCTTGCCCAGGGGGCAGGCGAGGCCGATGGGGGCAGGCGAGGCTGGTGGGGGCAGGCGAGGCCAATGGGGGCCGTAAGCCACCGGCCTCATGCCCGAGCCCGCCAGCACCGAACACTAGGGAAGCCACCGGGCCAAACTCCTAGGCAACACATAGACGCGTACGCACGAATTCGTTCATGGACTACCGTATATATATGGCCTTGTGGCCCTCTTAGATAGTATACAATCAAGCTTCTCTATCTCTACTTTCAACAGATGCAGTATTCACTCAACGACGAGGCACGCCCCGATTGAGTTAGTGTTCCTAATACGGAAGTATAAATCCAAAACCGGAAGCTTAATGAAGCCAGTGTATTTTTTTAATTTTTACTTTGGGGTTGCTACATACGGAAATACATATAACCAAATTGGAGACATGCGTGTCCGAGTGAATATGGTACTGGAATGATTCACCTGTATCACCCAGTTTTATCCTCCTCAACGTTTTGTTCTGAAGGTTGGTGCTAACTATCTTTGGTGGGAATCGTCATAGAGAGCCTCCTACGTCTACAGCCGACTCCGTAGAGGTGAACCCAAAAGTGCACTCTGTGTTGTCACCCCCAGACCCAATCGCGAGTAGGAGCAGTTTTACTGGCTTCGTTGTGTAGGGGTTGTGGTTGCCTGTTTCGGTTTCCTTCCACATGTTTCGGCTCCAGATCAGTTCTGTATCTCTGTGAGTGGGGTTTCTTTCCACTGTTCCTGGTGTATATACTTACAGCCTTTCTGATCTCTATAACATTATTAATTTTCTCAGCTGTGAATTTTCTGTCCCTCGTACTGATAGTCGCCAGCAGTTTTCTCTAGGCGTATGCGGTCGCAGTCGCTATATATTATTGTTGCAATTCTATCGCTTCCGAAACGGTTACCTCCTTAGTTGAAAGATATAGTCCCTGACCTGTTTGTCTTATGCTGCATTCTTGCTGATGAAGATAACCATTTCGGAATGGTTATTCCATGCCTGACAAGGAGACCACACTTTCTTATATCTGCGCGATGCCGCCCGTAACCCTCTTCCTCGACTTCCGCCTACTCCACTGATAGTCTCAGGTGCTCTGTTGCCGTCCTTAATTCACGATCAATATTACATTCGTCTCTACACTTGCTTTTCACCTCCGCCAGCCCGCAAAGTCATATCGCTTTCTCCGTCAACATCTCGTATCCAACAAAATCCTCTTATACGCTTCTAGCATTTCTAATACACTCAGATCCGCGCATCCAGAATCCATTTCCCCCAAGACAACCTTTTTCACAGAATAACATTCCAGAGACGATGGATTACCTTCACGACGATGACTCGGGGTTGTCGGTGACTTAATCGGTGCAAATTCGTGGCTGGCAAGCGGTGAGGAGTACTCGGGTCAGGCACGAGGAGAATTCTGGCGGAGTGGTGGGCGAAGAAATGTGCTCAGGCTGCTAATGGGAGATCAGGAAGAGATAATAAGGGTAGCTAGGTAAGAATTACTCGTCGTCTGTCTGTACCGTCTTGTGAAAGTCCTCTCACATACGAACACCATCCAACCAACACTTGAGTCGTCACCAACCCCGCGATTCCAAACCATCGCATACTACCCCAAGAATCACAGCGCAGTTTCTGGATTGTTCCTTCCAAGTGCCACGACTTCCTTCATACTCTTCCTACGTCGCTAATATCCAGATCCTGATAGACCGCAACGAAAATGACAGCATATAGAACGTACGGTGCGGAGCTTAGATCACATGCGTAAGATGACAAGGCGTATATAAGATTACCGGAAGAGAAGATCCGGCCTCAGTGCGAGCTGAAAGCAAGCGGTTATAAGCTTACCGGTATACGCCAGCTCAGACTTGGATATATTCTATTTCATCTGTCCTCTCCTTCGCTCAGTATCTCGAATGAGGTTGTCGTTGTTTTCTATCATCTGCAAGCGTTGCTATCGGATCCTCCATCATTCAGCACCCCCGTTCCAAAGCGGGCGAGTCCATAGGGTACCGACAATCGTGACCACATTTGGCTCTGTTTCAAAACCACCGGAGAAGTATTCCGCTCCTGATTGTAAGTCAAAGAAATATGTTCTCATTCATTACAGTATCCCACCGCTGTGCCATCTCTCACTCCTACATGTGCAATAACAGCCTAGCAATGAATATCGAAGTAAAATCAAATCAGATCAAAGCAAAATTGAACTTAGGAAATTCATGACATAAACCATCCAGTTCAACCATCCATCGCTGTCATTATTGAGATTCTTTTGTTTTTTCGATGTCCCATCGGTGATGCCTAAGAATTCCATCGATCGATCTCCATTAGCCGCGACATCAGATATAGCTTTCCTTCGCTTCTAGACATGTCGTATAACATTCTTAACTTCCACAAGCTGCCCTAGACGTGCCGGAGGCAGATAGTATCAACGGCATCTTCATAACGATCCATTGCGAACGGTAGTAAAGCGATGAATCTAGGATAGATAGTAGGAAAATCCACAGAAATATAAGAAATACTCAGCGATTGGCATCCCATTCCACTCGGATTGGTCTTGCTTCTGAAATTTTTCCTCCGTTGTGCCACCATTCGACTGATATGTCCGCAGTTCCAATTACAACCCTCATTTCGTAGTCGATCCTAAAATGCTTTTTCCCCGACCGCCACCGCTTTTTTTTCGAAAACTTTGCAAAATATTTTATCTCTTCCTTAGTCATATTGACTAGGACTTCACGTACGACCTGAACATCCTCTATTAAACCCGTCAGAGGATGAACATCACGCCCAAAATCCGGCAACACATACCTGTTAGTTTGTCGGGTGGATTATTTGTGCCGGCTCTAACAATAGTCTCGCGCGATGAAAAGGCGGTAATCGGTTGATCGTGCTCTCTATATAGGAAGAACTTGTGCACAATTGGCATCTCATTCAATACCGGTTGCCCCTTGAGAACGCAATTAGCAATGTATCGCATAAGTAATGAACATAACCGGAAGAGCACCTTTTTTATTATCCAATCTATCTGATTCTGGACATAAAGTTTATTGTCAAATTTGTTCCTGATTGTGATTTGCCCTTCGTGCTTTTTCTTGGAATACTCTCGTTCGCATATAATCCCATAACTAGCTCTGGAACATTTCTTCCGGATCATTGATTGGCCGCCGCGCTCATACCATTCCATTCTCTCAAACAGTAGACCTTTCATGACTGCTTCTTGACTGTGGCAACGTGAGCTATATTATCAAGGAATGATGTGGGGGACCATACGGCTTTCGCGACCTTAATATTTGCATATCGCAAATCGCTGGATAGTACTGGGTGTTGTCCGTTTTCCATTTTTCGAGCCGCCCAAGAAGGTATTCGTTAGATCCGAACCCCCCTGATAGAATGAGGTACGACTATTTGGGGTATGTTAGTTACTGAGTCATTATCTTCACCATTCGCCATGAAGGGACGCCTGGCGAGAACTCACAATCGTTCGTCCCGTAACTTGGTCGACTTGCTTCTTTATAAGTTCAATGATTCCATTGATCGGTTCTTCTAACAGTTTTTCCATCTCAGTACTACAGATATGATTAGCAGAGTATGGGAGAAAACGCAGTAGGATCCCATACTGGAATAGCTTAAAACTAGAGGTTGCATGCCAGAAAGTGATGAAATCTGTGAATCTTTGCTTGCCGAAAGTGCACTTGTAGTTTTGAAACTGTGAACTCTCGCTCATTCTTGTCGCGATATTCAAATTCGGGCATTGCGGACCGCAAACTCGCCATTTGGCAGAGCATAATCGCTGATGGACAAGCCGCTGGAATGCTTCATCAATTTTACTAGAGCCAATTGGAGCACCTATTGGCAAGCTAAGTATGATCTCGAGCTTGCAGGGGTCTGGCTACACTCACCACTAACAGGAAGAAGCTCCTCCAGTGCTGTGCCGCCCACCTGATTGGCTTCCACCACATTGAGAATGGAAACATCCTTCGAAATAAGTTAGCAGTCCGAAGAAATAATTTCGCGGCAAAACGTACTGTTGTCCCTCCTCCGGCATCGCATACGATGAAGGACTGGTCCTTCTTAAGAGGTTCAGGACAATCCTTGAAGGTGCAAACCGCTGCCGCTGACGCTTCCGTCAAGCTAATCGTGACTGGATGGATCTTGTTAGTCCGTCCTTCGCCGCCAAAACCAGCATCTTTGATTATCTTCCGAAAATCTTCGATGATTTCTTGGCGCTCCCATGTAGTTGGAATACTGAAGACAAATTCAACGTTTGCTGATCTCCACTCTTTCGGCGTCAATATTGCATGATTTCGGACGTGGTTCATGAAATCAATGTAAATATGGTGTAGAAAGTCCGTAATCCATCGTTTAACGTCCGCATGACTCCCAGGAGCCCCCATATTATCCAGTACTTTTTCATCGAGAAGAAGTTTGAACCATCTTTTTTCCTTCTCGCGACTGTTGTCATCACTCTCTTCCTCGCGCTCAGATTGGCAGTGAAAGCCCCACAACTTTGGAGAACTAGAACCTCTGTCGTACAGCAACCTAGTCGGAACTTTGCAGGCATTCTCGTGGTCGCAACCAGGCCATTTGCGATAGACGTCGATGTCCCACGCGTTGTCTCTCCGACAAGCAAACGCAACACCTGACACATTAAACCAAGACCGAATTATTTGTACTATGGTATATTTACCGGACTCGGCCATGCCAAAATCAACCGCAACGATTAAATCTGGACGTTCCATTATCGGAATACAAGCAATGAGGATCTAATAAAAGTTTGGGTTAACTCAATGCAGTGGCTTCGAGCTAGTGGAATATGTTCAGGTGAAGAGGTTTTGGGTCTGCTTGCGATCCTGCCCATAGCAATGACTTAGTTTTGAGCCGCAGTAATTTGAGCCGCATTTTCGGAAGGTTTTTGTTTTTCGAAGTTACTACCTAGAATACGCAAGTGTAGGAGGTTGAGCTGGCACATGCCAAGAAAGAGTTAATTGTTTCAGAAGTGTATAGTACCACGGAATTAGGCCGATTGGTGCCCACAAGTTGTGCCGCATGTTGCATTGCAGACATTCGAAAGTGCCAAACTGCATTGAGCTAACAGCTGCAGCAGTGAGCTGGCGACTTCCAAAAGCAAAGGATTTGGATTCTTCAACCCCCTGCAACGTTGCTGGATCCAACGTACCTCCCACCGACGAAAACCTCAGATCTAATCGTTCAAAACGCTCTTATTGTTCTAAGCATTGGAATGAAACCAAATAAACTCATTCAGCAACATTTTCTATTCGGCGAAATTCTTTAGCTCAAGTGGATTAGTTGGTCAACAACTCTTGCGATGAGAGAGAAGTAGTAGCACCGAAAGCACCAGTAATGCACCTTAAAGTTATCTCATCCTGCAGTATTATTACGATTTGAGTTTGAACTAGAAATACGTCGACATTCTGCAAAGCGATGTCATACCGGCGAAAATTCAAACGAACAGCCCAAATCTCCTAATGCCAAAAGTGAGCGGATGACTATTTTGCCAAATCTCCGAATCCATGTTTTGGGAGGCCGTTCCCCGCTGCTCCTTGTCAGCGATTGTTTATCCAGTGCAGTTTCGTACTCGGTTGTACACGGTGTACAAACGTAGTATCTCTTATTCCGAGCGTTTGCACCGTAGGCGTATACCATGACTACAGGGATAGAAATAAAGATACTAGGATTTTCTGTATCCTTTTTTGTAGAATTTAAGAGCTTTGATCTTCGAGCTGGACAATGGCATGTAGAAGACTAAAAGAACCCGCAGGGTAAAACGGACAACATGCGACATGCAGCTTGCACACTCGACATCAACAGCAATATGACTGGTTGGAAGTTTTGACAGCGTATTACAGCTCGGGCGAAGCTTTAAATGGGTCCAACCGAAGCAGTGTATTCTCCGCTGGCACATACTACGGGTTTGGCTTCTACTCGGACAGCTGTCAATAGTGACGAAGAATCGAAGTACCTAAGGAATCTGAATATATTCTAACACCGAAGGATCTTTATCTAGCCTCGTGATGGAAAAACACACCCGTACATCTCACCCTTCATACCCGAAAAGCTCATTGGTTTCGCCTTCAAATTCCCCCTCCAGTTACGGTACCATCTCAACCAAAGAACCCATTTTCGGCGTCGTACCTATGCCCCCAAAAAGGGAGCGCAATAGAGCTGTATCCCCTCAGTCGCCAGGTGCCGCTAGACAGTACCCGAAAAACGGTATATTTGAAAAAATCAGTCTTTTTTTCCGTCAGCTCAGATCCTCTAAGCCTCAACCCAGCGTCCGGACATCGCCACTACCCCGTTTACCTGGCTATGACCCCCAAGACGACAGCGATATACGAGATAAGATAGCCGAACTTGTTTATGGAATCGATGAACATGTTCAAAATTTTTACGACTTAACAAAAGACAGAGACTCGGCAACGACAATGGGCGATCAAAATCTTCTACAGGCGAGGACTCGGGGCGCTACTATTCGACGGAGAATTGCAATGGCAATGCTTAGCAGGATCAATTCGGAGGGAGACCCCGAGGAAACTTTTTTGCCAAAACAAGTTGTAGAAATGATGCGTATTGCTACTCGTTTGGAGGGACGACCTCAACAGGAGCATTCGGGTAAGCAATTCAAGTATACAAGCATCTACACGTGTCCAATTTACTAATTTTGAAGCCGACAGTTCATCCTGCCGCACTCTCGCAGTGGCGGGTACTTACTGCATTCTTGATCCGATTACGCTATATTGAAGAAGGCGAGTTCTATATAGATGGTTATGAACATCAACGGCGGACGAATATCGAAAATATTGTATCTCAGATTAATTCTGATTTGCAGCCTTACATCCTCACCCGCAGCTCCAAAAACCAGCGCAACGATCTAAAGAAAATCATGGAAGATTCCGCCAATATAGGATTGATGATTTTTCAGCAGCGGGTAGGGTGGGGTTTCGGAAGCTGGGATGAAGTTAGGGTTCATGATTCAGAGGGGACGACCCAAGATCGGATAGTTGTTTTCCCCTCAGTGCTGCAGCTTAGCGATGGTGACGGGAAGAGCCTACCGAGCCCAAAGACTCTTAGACGATCTGAACTTGAGCCGAGGCGGAGTGAAAGTCGAAAACACAGGAAGAATGTGGGGAGGTAGAGAGAATTAGGGTTGTTTTTATGTGGTTTTGATATAAAATTGTAATGCATGTGGATTTGGGTTGGTTGTTGAACGAAGGCAACACAAACTTCGGGAGAGTTGGGAAAATTAGGGTTGTATCAGTATGGCTGACAAATTGTTATGTAGTAATTTTAATAAACGGACAGCATTGTGAACTTTTCCCTTGCCTATCTGTTAGGTTTCCTTCAGACTTTCCACCATACCCTCATCATTTCCACTCGCATATCCGTCATCGGGATATATGTCAGGCTTTTCTCCGATAGTGCAAGATTGTGCGGCCGTATTCGGTGCGTCATCTATGCAATGTAGCATTTCCAGTCAGTTAACCTAGTTTTAATCTTGTTTCATCGTACTTCCCAAATATACCTACCATGGTAGTCTGGCACTGATTTATGCATTTTCTGAGCCCACAGCACACCGCGGCTTGGAATCGCCGATAATGTAATCAGAATCCTCTCCATCGTAGTATGGCAGTTTGTGATCAATGTAACTCGCTCAGCCGCCTTTTGCGCGTCTCGTAAACTCCATGTAACTTTCTGCATGGTTGCAAGTGACCCATCTGGCCCCGCGTCGGTCCGAACTTTGCTGATAAGATCCCGAATTCCATCTAGTGCTTTGTCGCTGTTGTCTAGGGCCCGGTAATAGTCGTTCAATTCGCGGCAGGACAAATATTTCTTTTTTGTAGCTATCTGCTGGCGTACCGAACGAACCGTTTCGCTATTGTTTGCGAGTATATTCTCATATACTGAGATTTGATCATCGACATTGGCAAGTTTGAAAGAGATTTCTGCAATTTTACAGGCGGTTACAGCCATGCCAGAAATAGCGGGGCCGATAAACAGTTCCATCTCAATGAATGAGTAGAGGTTATGCACAGGAACAGTAGGTCGTTCGGTCGAGAAGATGTTATAGAGATAGGGCTACCGCCGGAGGAGGACGCGCTTTGAACTGCGATATACTTACGTCGGAAGAAGACAAAAGCCCGCCAGGTACATGACAGTTAACTTAAGCTCCTAATTGTAGTTCTGGCCCCAAATGACACGCGACCATTATGACAACCGACCACATCCCATTTTGCATCGACAAAACATATTAAAGCGATCTTCGGGATACCTACGAAAGCTTTTGCCTTCCACAGAGTTTTGCTAATGTGGTAGGTCCACTAGTGCTATGGTTATTTTAATGTGCCTACCTAACTGCGTACCGCGATGGTATGCACTTCACATAGAAACTAGTGGCGTTTGACATCATTTGAATGGTCCTTTCGATCCTGTCCCTCAGACGTCACTCAGACACCATAGCAGTTAATCATATGCAGCTAGTATTGATAAAACAAATGAAAGTTGAACTTAAATATCACTTTCCAGCAGTACAAAACGCTAAAGCTCCCTTATTGCAAGGCCACTTACGAAGTCTCTCTTACGGCGCAGTTTACGGCACCCGGAAAGATGACCCAATGCTGCATAAAAGGAAATCTTAACCCAGAAGGTTGTGCCGTTCTAACCCCCCCTCCCATACCTCCCCATGAGCGAATATCGATCATTTCATTCCTTTGGGATAGGTCGTGAGGTCGACCTGCAGATAATGAGCTAGTCGTTGCCAACACATGCAGAAGCAAGGAATTCATATATGTTCCGACTCGTTAAATTACCCGAAGCTGCTGCAGAGATCATGCACTAATTTGGGCTAAGTATCATGATAATGGGCGAATGCCGCCGTTCCACGCCATAGTGCGTGTCGTTAATTGGGATAGCCCATAAACAATCATTAAGATGGCAAACTATAAGAGTATTAGGCCATACATGTTTTACTGTCTGACCAGCTTGCGTATTGGTATTTTAGCAAATGACATGCTGCTGCTCAGCGTCTGTCACGTCCAATTGTTGTAAATCATGATGATGGGGCTGGTTCAGAATGAATCCCGTTACTGTGGTGGGTCATTTTCGCATGCGTCGTGCAAGGGAGTTCCTTTGGGTCAATCTGAAACCGCCTCCGCACTGCAGCATGCAGGCTTGAAACGGAAGGTCAATGTCGGCAAATCAAATTTGATATTCAATATGGAACGTGTACGTTTGAATTTAACGAATGGAGAGTTTAAGGTAAACTGATGCACATACTCAATGCATCGTACACTCTAGCGTACTTGCGATTTGTATTTTCAAACTTTTCGGATATCGCAATCATGTATTCTCACTCGGTAGTCAAGAATATGAATGTGTTGCATATATGGACCGCCTCCCTGACGTATGGCTTATGGGCTTCAGCTGGGCTGATGGGGGTCATGATCTCACGATGATGATGGTCGTTCCAGACTCAGCTGGAGATGCCAGCTGAGTGTGCATGCATGCGTACAAGGCATACTCTGAATGCCGTATATAAGATCACAAGATTGTTCCTGTAATTTAGAATATACAAGCTTCTAGCAATCAGTATTTCAACAGACTGTGTTGCATGTGTACTTGGATCGTGAGTCTCAGCATCGTCTGATGTCTTGTATGAGAATGAAGACTTGTATGAAGATGGTGGCTGTATGAGGATATGCATCAGGACCAGGGTAATGCGTCTCATGTCAGATAGAGCATACGCGTACGCATATGGGAGATTGTACATATACGGGCCTTTGGCCCTCGAGATAGAGAGAATCAAGTTAATCAACAAGTCAAAGAAGCATCCAAAGTAACAGACTGAGTATGTCATCTGATGTTTTATCCGAACAGATATGTCCATGCCTGACTATCTATCATACTGATTAAATGAAGCTCCATTTAAGACCGAACACTCTGGCTTTTAAAACCAAGGTATTGTAACAGTTTTGTAGTCGGTACACTGCCGACCGCTGACATGAAATTTGCAATGTACAGAGGGGTTCTAACACATTTTTAAGGTACCGTCTTCGTCTTACATTTGGATGACTTTGAGTAGTGTGTTTCCTTGGAGTCTACGGTGGGGGCGATGCCCTGCGCGGTTGCTAGCTCTACGGGTGTGGGGACCATATTATGTGTTGTAAGCACCGCGGGTATGTCTATAGAAGTACATCCTCATACTTAAGTATTATACTTAAATACAGTGACTGCTTGCATGTTTGACAAAGTTGAGGTTGTTTACGGTGTGGAATAAATTGATGTTGTGATTGCTATGCCATGAAACCGGTTTCTACCACGAGGGAATAATATTTTACGCTGCTGACGTACCAGCTACAAAAACTGTTACAATATGACAACCGCGCAGGATCTTCGGAGATCTCGGAGGAAGAGTGGAATCTCAATAACGCTAACGATAGTTTGTGGGGTAATGAAATAATCAGAGCATGGACTGTGAACCGGAGCATACAGAATCCATGATTCCTGACAGTGTGTTGTCAATGTGGGCGGGGTAATGGATTTGAGGGATGGAGGCTATTGGTTACAGTCCGAAGCGCCGAAAAACAACGTCAGTGCAATATCTTATAGGGTATCCGGACCCATGTACGAATGATTCAACTCGGCGCAATAAACACGAAACACTAAGAGCCAAATGAAGGTTGCAACGTACTCTAAAGAATGCCAATACACTCTACACGCACATGCAATCAATTTCCATTCCGTTCCGGATTATCAACCAATTCTGGAAATGACGCCGACATACCTATCAAGTGCTCAGCCCAAAAATTTGTCGAAACCTCAGTTTATATTGACTGTCTGAAACATTTCTAGCTGCACTTAGAACTAGAGAGGCATTGGTACTGCTAGTTCTTACTTTGAAGGGTTGGTATAATAATACACCATTTGGAGGATGGTTACATCACCGGGTACGTGCTCGTGGTAAAATTTAGTACCGCTAATTGGTCACTGGCAGATACTTTCTCAGGACTGTATAAAACATTACGCATTGGTTACATCACGCTGTTGAGTGTCTGAGCGTTTTCGTTTTTCGGTATTAAATAACTACCACGACTATTTAGCGTATCTGTAGTAGAAACATCGCACCGGTCCGTTATCAATCGCAAGTTCTGAAGATGTTACTGTAATTATATAGTATTTAGTTATGACTGATGTATGCAATTGTGGGGTGCATAGATGTTGATGTTTAGTATCTCGAACATTCTTGAAGTTTCAGAACTTAGCTGATCACGCTGAGACTAATTCTTTGAGCAATTTAGCTCGCCCCGATTGAGTTTGCACAGCTGTTTTCGGTAAGACGCCGATTAAAACAGGCAATTTTAATCAGATGTTATATACATGAATTTGTAGATGCAACCCAAATCGGGAGCGAATCTCCCAATCATGTTCTGAAATCACCTAAGTGGGAACATGTACGATGTCCTAAGCAATTTTTGGCAAAGGAATTCCAGAATTATTGGCCAGAATTAGTCAGCACATGCTCTATCCGCAGAGTAATCTCGAGTGAATAGGTACATTATCGTCACTAATTCCTGTCGACTAGAAAGATTTGAGGAAAGCTGAAACCACGAGTGAGAATGAATGAGTTGTCCAACAACCAACATGAAGTGCACGTAGAGACTCCTAACATGGCAGAGTATACTGTTTAGATTCCTCGGTAAAGAGAACAGTTATCCTCTGCTACCGCTGACGGAGATACAGAAGCGCGTGCTCACGGGAGATCACTCGGCCCGTAGCCGCAACTACGCATTGTCAATGGATGTGTTGCAAATATTTAAATGACTACCATTGCTTTTGTCACTTATAACCTTCGAACACAGCCAAGACGGGAAGAATCACGAAGGAATCATTCACCTAATATATTAATCACCAAAGGGTTGTCCTGCAGTCAAAACGGTTATGTTGCATAATATGGTTCCGTAGAGGGTTATCCTGAATAAAACCCGATATTATATACCTGAAGCTACAAACACCTGGTCTGATGCTTGACGTAATATTCTCACTGTACGTTACAGTATCCCTCGCCATTCAATCTGCCTGGTAAAAAGACATTCAATGCCCTCCTTCAACGCTGACATAGAAAACAAAATCCTCCTAGCTACCTAATATATAAACCCCCTTACTTTCCCCTTTCCTACCATCCTCACCATCAACTCCAACCCAGTTTACATTCTCAACATCCAACATCTTTCCACCCCCAAAGTGTCCACAACTTCGACAACTTCCACCCAACTGCGCTGTTTTTGCGTCTTCCGAATAACAATTTCAAACACTGCTTGCCAACCCAGCAATTAACCCTCTATAATATCAGCTACCATGACTTGGTATTGTCCCGCATGCAGTTGTACCAACCCTGATACTCGTGCATACTGCACGAGGTGTCAGCGTGCGAAACCTCGCAAGCGTATATCATATATCCATCATGATTCATCAATTGTGACTAACAATGTATAGCAATGGAGCACCCGGTCAACTGCATGTTCGGTGCCGCCACTACCGTCGAGCCGCCCAATGAGGACGTAAGTCTTGTATTGCCGCATTCCTGCGCTTGCTGTCTCTAATATTCTGAAGGCTTAGGTTTCTCGCTCGTCCCTGGTACGATAGCCTACTATATCTGGGCTGTTGCATACTAGGACATTGGTACTTTGTGCGGATTTGGGAGTAGTTGTTTTGTTTTGTTTGAGTTTCCCGCTGCAATGTGTTTTATACGGCAGCCTATTGATTTTCTATTTGGTTTGAGTTGCCGGCTCCACTGTGGCTTCTATGCGATTGTGTGTTTTTGAACTTTAAGTTAGCTGCTATACCGCACAGTAGCCGGTATGGTACAGTTTTTGTGTGCTACTGGATATGTATGTCCGCTGTTCGATTGTGTTGGATTGGATTAATTCAACGTTGCGTATCGTGCATGTGAAGTCCTAGCGCAAAATTACATCCTTTATATTGTAAGACCGATGTACATGGGACCAATACGTCGTAGAACTAGGCCGTGCCTAAATTGATTTATTATCATAAATGTTATTGTTTATCCTCTCCGTATCGCTCTTATGTGGAAGAAAAGGACTTAAAGTTTTTAACAGACGCCTGGTCGCAGAAAGAGTAGCAACCGGTAACCGAAAGAATGGCTGGAGGTAGTAAAAGGTTAATAGGAAACTAAAAGGATGGTAGCGGTAAGTAGCGGTAACACTGTTTTGATTAATAGAAAGCAGCTAGAGGAGCCGAAGCAGCTGGAGAGCAATGACGAGTCAAATACCGGTACGAATTTGGACAATTGATATAACGGAACTGCCGTAGGAAACAACTGAAAACACTTTACCGCTACTAGAGACCTTAGTCTGACATAATTTCCTCAAGACTGCTAACTAATTGCATTGCGCTAGGTACCTACATAGACGGCTTTGACCGAATTGCATGCTTGCAGGGATGTGGGGGTATAGGAAAACCAATCCCTGTGCTGCATATATGCATGCATGTAAATGTAGAGACCTTGATTGTGCGTGACTGCTTTCTACATCTGGTCATAGCTTCTCACACTGATGTACGGGAGCCAAGACTAGCTCTCTTCTGAATCAATCATCACTCTTAAAGTAATACCCTGGTTAAAATACTAGAGTGCAAGAGTGCAAGCGAAAAAGAATCACTTGGACATATACCCCATCCAATACCACCGTGCATGTACCACGGACACCCACAGCTATTGGCCTTTCACAGCTTGAATGAGGTTGGTTCGCTAACAGTGGGTTTTCTTTTGCCGAACTTTCGTTGCTCACTGCTTAGTTCCTTCCACCCCTCTTCCGAGCCGTTGATTTTATGTACCGTTTCTTCAACAGCCCCTCTGTAAGTTTAAAGGTTTAATTAGAACACCGTCTTCTTCAGCTACCTAGCATGTAATGTTCCATCTTTCTCCTCCCCTCCTTTTCAACCTCGCCATTGCTCCAGCCCAGCTAACATCCTTCAAAATATTCAATATCTACTTCCCCAATATCGAAAGCCGCACTAAATTTCAGAACATCGATCGCACCCGGTCAACTCCAAGTTCGATGCTCCTACCAAACGACGTTTCCAAGTGAAGAGAAATGTCGTTCTCGGGCATGAAGGCCTCCGCTAACTTGTGAAAGACTTAGCCTGGTGTGCGACTTCTGAAATTATGAGCAATGTCCGAAGATTTCCGCGTCTCTGTTTTCTATTCCGATTTTAATACTGTGTCTTGGTCTGCTGTGTTTCTATCCTGTTCTACATCCTTCTTGCCAGGTTCGGCGTAAACACAGGGTTGATGACAAGTATCGGGAGGTCAATAGTTCGAAGCATTCTCGACCTAAGCGTTGAACTGGTCTAGATAGTAAACTACATTGGAATTAAGAACAAGGTGCTTCGAGCCTATTCTCCGTCTTCTCAACTCTTCAATCCAAATATCGGGTGGTTATCTCCAATACATGTGAATGGGTATAATATCTAATCTCATCATCATTCCTTATCTAATCGTATCGATGAATCGTGATTGTCTCCGTCGATCAATCAATCATCTTCAATTATTCATTACATCTCTCATCTTGATCTCCCTTCTCCGATTGCATGACAACCCGATCCCGAAAAAGGATGATGTGTGCGGGATGATTTTTCTGTCCTAGCCTGGCAACTTAAAATGTCGATGCAAAGACCAAGGTGACTACTGCATTTGCACTGTCATTGTAGATATTTATGACAACCCCTAAAAGATACCGGAGGCGTCTGTATTGCAACCGGTACTCTAAACCCAGTGCGGAGTTTCCCTGAATGGCTCGATCCGATTGCCCCTGTCAATTTAATGAAGTTGTGCGACACATTACATTTGTCCCATTTAGTGATTATTCGCTGGCGCCTAGAGTGCCTGCAGAATGTGCCGCAACCTGTGCATGTTTGCTTATCCACATCTATCGGAATAGGATCTACGAGGCGTTCTGATCCGGCACTGCCCCACGGTTTGGAATTTACCCCGCATTTAATTACTCACACCACGAATGCTGCGCAATATTTAACCAGCGTCTCTCCCCACCAGACTCTGTGCACCATCTACACCACCATGGCTGATGCTGTCGGTCTAGGAGCGAGCGTTCTTGCCTTCATCACCATTGCCGGGAAACTATCTAAAGCAGCTGCAAAGTTATATGGATCTTTTCACAATGCTCCGGAAGAAGTCAAGCGAGTCCAGACCAGAATGAATGATCTCGGGATCTTGCTGTTCCAGATCGAGCGCATCTACTCAGCCCATCCACAGTGTGTGACGGATGCCGCCGTTCAACGATACTGGAATGAAAAGTCTACGAAACTTCGAGACGACTTTGCCACTTTCGAGTCCTTTACCGATCGATTAAATACTAGCCTGGGAGGAAGAGTTCGGTGGTTTTTGTCTCATCAGGATCGCGCAAAATCGATCCTGGAGCTTCTTTCCGAAGACATTGATATGCTATATTTGCTTTACCAACTGATGTCGCAACCGTAGGTGTACTGAATCGCGATTGTAAAGCACTTTCTTTAATTTTCTACTATGGCCGTTTAGGTATATGCTCAGCCGCCAAGCCGACTATCTTGACTCTTTTCTTCAGACTCAAAAGCCCGTAATGACCAACCTCAGTGCGACTATTCAAAATCTCAATTTGATTCGAGCGAATATGGCCACGAAGGAAGACTTAGTTGAGAACTGTGAGCTATTATTAAGCAAATTGCAGCCAAAGATGAGCGGTGAGCATTCTACACGGCGTCGCAGACGGCGTAGGACAACGGAAACGCCAGGAGATATACAGGCTTCTAATTTGAACACACATTACTCATATTACCATCTTCCCATCGGCGTAATCGCGATTTCGTATGGTTGGGCATATAAAATGTCTGGTGAAGGTCCCCTCAAGGACGAAAAAGTGGCTATCCGTGGATCTTGGGAGTTTCGCCCAGCCCCTTGGTTGTCACACAAAACCGTCTTCACCGAAGCCATGATGGTTTGGAGAAGCAGAATTTATTATTCCCGGATGACAGTGGCCCGTAATTTGAGAGTGGGAATGGACTTATCTGAAGCTCACCCGGTTTGGGATTGCATCTTCTATGCGGATGTACTTGGCCTGCGGAAACTTCTCAGTTCCGGGTCCGTGAGAGTTAATGATTGCGGCACACGTTTCATGGAGTACAACGAGGAGAGGGTGTCTCTTCTGCACTACGCTTGTGCTTGCTTGGGGCCAAGACCATGGAAAATTCTCGGGCCAGCACTACTGATAGCTCCTACACCCGCGGCAGTTGAAATCTTGAAGCTCTTGATTGAATCAGGAGCTGATTGTAGTGCACTGAGCACCGACGGATGGTAATATTTCCCACGAAAGAGTGTGATACCGACTGCACCTGCTAATGTCATTTCTAGTGGTCCTCTACTTCACACAATATCCAACGTCTTCATCAACAATCCAAGATCTGAGCAGGCTGTGTGCTGGTCGGAGGGAACGCGATTGCTAGTTGAAGCAGGTGCAGAATTTTTACCCCCAACAGATCTGCTGGCCCTTGACAACTATACGAGTCATGCCTGGGCAATAAACTCATCATTGAAAGGCGTTTATCATGAGACGTTTGCGCATAGTTTCGAGGAGTACCTAGCGGATTTGTTCTCGAAGGATCTTAGTTCGCTAGATTACTGGCCGAAATTAGGGCTCATGAATATTCTCATCGACTTTACTTGTGGATGGTTGGGTGAATTTCAGCATCTGTGGAAAGAAGCCCGGCCTAGCATTCCGAACGATGAGCATTCTGTTTTCGTGGGCATACTTAAGGAAATAGTGTTTCTCACAGAGTGTTTTGCAGATCCGAGAAATTATCTGGAACAATTAGTTAATAGAATGTTCGAGTCAGCTGGCAAGTGCGGTCGTGTCAGCAAAGCGAATATTACTCTGTCCGCCCTTATCGATTACTCTCCAACACTGGCGGAACGGCTTGTGGAACCTGGGCTACCAAGTCACTACGCATTCAGCCACGTCCTGTACGGTGGTAACGAGGAAACTCTCGCTATTCTAAGTCGAGCGGGTTTAGCCTACGAGAAATCCTGTTGGTGGAGGATGATCGCTCCATGGGATGGGGAATATCCTGATATCTCAGTATGGCAGCGATACGTACGGGACGGTGTTGATCCTGTGGTACTGAATTGGATACTTGTTCAAATTCTCCCTAGAGATTGGGTCTACAATTACAGACGTGCCCGCTTTTCAACTCATCATCTGGCATTCTTGCTCGACAATGGTGCAGACGTGAATTACGTAGCCCCACATATCAGTGATCACATTCGACGCACTCCACTCGGGCTTGCTTTGGACCATAGAGAAGTTGATAACGTCTATTTTCTACTAGAACACGGCGCCGATGTTTTATTAGAAACCAAACTGGGAGCATTTTCCGATATGGCGAGCGCCTGTGGATACAAGAACCTAGCAAAGCGGCTGAAGTACCTTGAGAACGAGGAGAAAACAAAGAGGAATCTCTCTTTAAAACCAAGTTTGTACCCATTGCTTAAGTTTCTGTTACAATATTAATAACTACAGATGTTGGGCAAACGATGACTGTAGATAGTACACATTACGGTCTCAATTATGCTGTGCTCGCTATTGGCATCCTCCTCACAGCGTATGGGGCAGTAAGAAACGGAATTCTCTACATCATTGGATGGGTCTTCCGGAATCGATTACTGATATGGCGGCTTTGCTATATGGGTGTCTGTCTTGGGTGTACTTTTTTGCAAGAATTTGGATGGGCGCTGTGTGGCACTCTTTTGGAGAGTTTATTGTGAGATTTACGAGCTTGATTTGGTCATGTATATGGCAAGTAATTTTAATTGTGCCAGAGAGTGATGGGGAGCTCTGTTTGAGTTTGTTATATCCGAGTGCGGCGATATTTGGTCATGCATTTGGTGATGATTTTCTTGTTACCTACGCTACAAACTACTCGAGTATCTGGGGTTGTCTGTGTTACTGTATGGCCTGGAAGATGGCCGCCAATACACAGAGTCACAGAGTAGACTCATACACGTAGACCCATTCACAATTACTCACTCGTCTCACGCCACACGCCACTTATTGCATGATAGGTCCCAGCCTTTGTATGGCCTAAGATGAGTTTTGTATGGCCAGAGGTGAGTCTCGTATGACCGGAGATTGCTGTCGGGCTGAAGGCATTCAGCCGGGTCTATTCATACGGTTCTCCCCTTCACTATTACAACACCGCTCGCCACTGCGAGTGCCACTCCATCGTCTCTGCGGGATCTCCAGACTCTTCATGTATACAAAGGCATAAACACCCCCTTAGATAGTTCAAAAAACTTCGCCTTCACCAGAGAATGCAACAACAGTCTAAGCCCGGAGGTGTGCGAGTGATGACAAATGATACCGAACCCTAACCTGCGTGCTGATACCTAACGATACGATAACTGACATCAGTGAGTGCTTGAAGCAGATATCTAGAGGATAACTTGCTCCTTCTCGAGTTGCACAAACCATATGATCACATGATAGTGTACTCTGTGCAGCTTTTGGCGTGATAACTGCATTTGCACTGACGTACTGGTATCTTTTACAGTAGACAATTATAGTAACCACTAAAAGATATCCACCTGATCGGTGGGGTCTCTACTCCAAACCCTGCCCGGGAAATTTGCTGTATGGCCTTGTCTGATTAGTAAAGTCGTGTGACCCATCATCGTGTTGACTTGGGTTTGGCTCAGTTAAGGTCAATGATCGCTGCATTGGCTGGAGCATGTTTGCATAATTATAGGGGGAATAACCCGTCCGCACTTCGTATGCAAATGTTTCCGGTTAAAACCAGAATAAATCTCTCCAGCCTAGTGCCATCAAAATTTTGAAGCTCTTGGTTGATTTTAGGGCTGATTGTACTATAGTGAACTCTAATGAATTGTAATATTCCCACAATCACATACGATATTGAAGTATGTGATTGTTGGCCTTTATTCACATGCATTTACATTAAATGACTATGCTCGGCAGCTGATTCATTTAGTACCACTATTAAGTGAGGCGCCACACTCTTTCTGCCTTGACCATACCATTTCTAACACCACACAAGGTCGGCGGCCAGACTGCCAAGGAGCTCTAATCCCTGCATCACCAGCCGCCCTTGGCACAGCACAGATCACTGGCAACGTGGCGTATGAAGGTAAGTCGCTGGTGATTTCCATAGTTCGAAATAGTTCATGTCCGAGCATTGCACCAGTTCAGTACAGTTGATACCAATCTGCGCGAACCAGTCAGCACGTTAGTTAGCTGTTCATGAGTAATGCCGAACAATGATTCCAACGGTCCGGACGGTCCCGGCTTGGGGTACGGCTCGGTCTAGTCCTGTCCGTCGGAGAGGTTGGACTAGATCAGACCACAGACTGCCAGTCTCTGAAAATTCTAGACTGTTAGAATCATTGCCGCCAAACACCGTCGGAACATGTGCATGACAAGCCTTGATGGTACAGGCAGCGTGTCGGATGACCGGGTGAGTGGCTTTTCGAAGAATTTAGATCCCCTTTACTCTGGTGGCATTGTAGTGAAGACACTGTAGATCCCTAAAATTATGATGCATTATTTCATATTGGTCCGTTCTGGTTCCCGGCTCAATTCTTGACATAGCCGATTCAAACGGTGCCTTTCCCGCCGTGCCTCTTCTCCCCGTGCCTTTTTTCTGCAGCTTTTCTCTGTGCCATTTCTCCCCATGCCATCTCTCGATGTGCCATTTCTCGCTGTGCCATTTCTCCGTGCCATTTCTCCTCCGTGCCTTTTCTCCCCTGCTCCTTTTCTCCGTACCTGTTCTCTGTGCCTTACACCTTCAAGTACTAAAATTAGTAAAGACCCTCGTTACTCCAAAGGTGGTGACTAAAGACACAAACCACCAGTGGGAGTACCAACTCCTCTGCCCCTCTCAATGCACCCAGAATCTTAGCATTCTTGCCATTACCAGTTCCCACCTTGCAGATTTTCCCCACTGCGCCCGACTGTCGTTGATGTCTCCAGTATAGGTGCTGTCTAGGATTGCGTGGGGATGGTAGCGGCGCGGTGGTAGTGGTAAATAGTGATTTGACATACAGATAGTGCAGGCAGTGGAGGTGGCGATGGGTGTTGTAAAAGGAAAGAAGGTGAGCAGCTGATCGAGAACCAAAATCTATCATTTGTGGTTACCTCTTAGTCATGGAAGAAAGGTACACACACCAAGAGACACAATTAAAGGCAATCCCGGTGGAGTTCTGGATCTTGAAAATGAGTTTCAGCACCTCCTGATGCCTTTTTTACCATACAACCAGTGACTTCATTTTTCATTTGTACGGGGATATGGCACGAAAAGAACATTTTCGAGTCCTTTAGAGTGGGCAGGTCTTTGAAGCAGGGATAGAAATAGTCGTCTAACCCGTCTGAAGAATTGCCTATTCCGGGCTATCCTGTATGGGACAGAGAAACCTACGACTATTTGCCCTAGGTATAAACTTGGACCGAAAACTAGCGGGCCCTGTGGTTAGTCGAGTGATATTATTATGATCGAGTGATATCTAAATGAACGAGTGATCGAAGTGTTACCATACCTACAGCGGCGTAACAGCCCTGTAGCTACTGCAATGTTGTTACAGTGCTTCTGTTAGCAGATGGGTTCCTCCGTGCTTGTGCTAAACCCAATAAAGACAGTTTTTGAGGTTAACCTGATGTGATATGACAGTAATGGGGAATTTTGTTAGGTGATTACAGTCTCTCGGGTGGGGCTGCGGTCGTTGGGAGACAAGAACTGGACACCTTGGTCCATCTCAAGTGAAGCCTTGGATTGGGCTACGATGTCAAGCCTTGTAGGGACGGCAGGGCGGACGGACCGTTCCCACCCTACTTTAGAGTAACAGCATATACACTTTTGGAGTGCTTGCAGTAAAACCAACCAGAAGATATTTGATTGGTGACGACACTATTACTACTCTATAGGCCTGTACTGGGTGCTTTCTGAATGGTTCGATCGGCATGATAGTGCATGGCAATCGGGGTTACATTAGCCCCATTTCTTGGTTGGTTGGTCGCTAGAGCCTACCTGCAGAATACGAAGCAGCCTCCTCTTATCTTTGCATATCCATGTATCTGTTGCAATGGGGGACGAACGAGGCGCCCTGACCGGACACAGCCCTACGCCTTGGAATTTACCCCGTATTTGATCATCTACATCTTGATGATTAAGTCTGCGCCTTATCCCCTGGATCGTAACTTTGGCATTCCCGGCCCGGTTGGGCATGGCAACCGACTCCCCACCTGCAAATATTTTGCGATGCAACCACAACTCTGTGGGGGTGGCCTGGGAGCATTATAAACTTACTTTCTTATGTCTTGAGAGCATTTTGGCAAAAATTAAGGACTGTACAGGAATGGGGTGCCGATAAAAGGGGCAGTTTTTGTTGGGAGGGTTGTCTCAAGATCAGCTTCCCAAAAACTCGAAAATGTCACTGCACAGCCCAGATGGACAACTCTGCCCATAATACCCCAAAATATCCTTCAAGCTTAGTGCTAAGGACATGCTCTGAAGTCCTAATATCATTACACACAAGGAATTCCATCTGCAATGTGCCTGAGAGTTAAGGCTCAGAGGGGGGATACCAATACCCATCCCACAGCTCTCATAGTGAACAAGGCTAAAACCCACTTTGTCAAACATCAAAAAGGGCATATCAGTACCCCTCAGCCAGAGCTGGAGTCACGGGCAATTTTCAGTAAACCTTGAGAAGGGAAAGTAGCTGGGATGGTGGCTTTGCCAGCAGGAAAGCCCAGCCAGAAATACCAAATCTCCACCCAAACTTTGCTAAGCATGTTCAAAATGCAAGTAACTGTGGTGTCTCAATAA
>Ga0307512_10001246_pt1 | contig 36723 bp, 36 predicted proteins | sample 14_EM_MG_FD_200267 | JGI IMG/M metagenome (GOLD analysis project Ga0307512, IMG submission 200267) | Populus trichocarpa ectomycorrhiza microbial communities from riparian zone in the Pacific Northwest, United States - 14_EM | ecosystem: Host-associated > Plants > Roots > Unclassified | place... | reverse complement strand
GCCGAGCCCGCCGCCCTGGCGCCGTCAGCGGTCGAAGTCCAACTCCACCTTCTCCGTCACCGGATGCGACTGGCACGCCAGCACATACCCGGCCTCCGTCTCCTCCGGCTCCAGCGCGAAGTTGCGGTCCATGCGCACCTCGCCGGTGACCAGGAAGGCCCGGCACGTCCCGCACACTCCGCCCTTGCAGGCGTAGGGCGCGTCGGACCGGTTGCGCAGGACCGCCTCCAGCAGGGACTCGCCGTCCTGCACGGGCCAGGTCCCGCCGCGGCCGTCGAGCCGGGCGGTCACCGTGCTGTGCGCGGGGACTGCCGCGGCTGCGACAGGGGCGGCGGCGTCCACGTGGAAGATCTCCTCGTGGATGCGCGTGCGCGCCACACCGAGTCCGCGCAGGGCCCGCTCGGCGCCTTGCACCAGCCCGAACGGCCCGCACAGGAACCATCCCGCCACCCGCTCCACCGGCAGCAGCGCCGGGAGCAGCCCGGTCAGCCGCTCCTGGTCGAGTCGCCCGGACGGCAGCCCCGCCTGCTGTTCCTCCCGGGACAGCACCGTCACCAGCTGCAGCCGCTGCGGATGGCGGTCCTTCAGGTCGGCGACCTCGTCCAGGAACATCGTCGAGGCGGCCGTCCGGTCGCTGCGCATCAGACAGAACCGGGCCTGCGGCTCGCGCTCGAGCAGCGTCGAGACGATCGACAGCACGGGGGTGATGCCGCTGCCGCCCACGATCGCCGCGTACAGGCCGGGCGCCGGATCGAGGGTGAAGCGGCCGGCCGGGGTCATGACCTCCAGCTCGTCGCCGACGTTGATCTCCTTGAGCGCGTACGTCGAGAAGGCTCCGCCGTCGACCAGCCGCACTCCGACCCGCAGGGTGCGGGGAGCCTCGCCGTCGGGGGCGGGCGCCGGGGAGCAGATCGAGTAGGTGCGCCGTATCTCCTCTCCGTTCTCCGCTCCGTCCACCCGGCGCCGCAGGGCGAGGTGCTGGCCCGGGGCGTGCCGGTACTGCTCGCGCAGCTCCGCGGGCACGGTGAGGGTGAGGGCCACGGAGTCGTCGGTGAGCCGGTCGACCGCCGCCACCGGGAGCGCGTGGAAGCGGGCCATCACAACTCCTTGAAGTGGTCGAAGGGTTCACGGCAGGCCAGACAGCGCCGCAGCGCCTTGCAGGCGGTGGAGGAGAAGCGGCTGAGCAGTTCGGTGTCGGCGCTGCCGCAGTGCGGGCAGCGCACGGGGTCCGGTGCGGCAGCCACGGTCCGCGTCGGGCCGAGCCCTACCGGAACCGGTCCCGACTCCGCTCGCACGCGCGGGGGCGCTATCCCGAACTCCCGCAGCTTGCGCCGTCCTTCGGGCGTGATGTCGTCGGTCGACCAGGCGGGGCGCAGCACCGTGCGAACGGTGACGTCCCGCATGCCGTGCGCATGCAGCACCCGCTCTATGTCCAGGGACATCGCCTCGATGGCCGGGCAGCCGGTGTAGGTCGGGGTCAGTTCGACCTCCACCGAGTCCGCGCCGCGCACATGCAGCGCGCGCAGGACGCCGAGCTCCTGGAGGGTGATCACGGGCAGTTCGGGGTCGGGCACTGCGCCGGCGGCCGCGAGGAGTTCCGCCTCGAGCGGAGTGGCCGGAGTGGCCGGAGTGCTCGCAGTGGTCGTCACCATGACGCCCCCGGGTGGCTGCGGTGCAGATGCTGCATCTCGGCGAGCATCCGCCCGAAGGGCTCGGTGTGCACGCCCTGGCGGCCCGCGCCGGCCGTCCACGCCCCGGTCCGCGGTCCCTCGGGGACCGTCAGTGTCGCCCGGCGCAGCGTGCCCTGGACGGACTCCAGCCAGGCCGTCTCCATCCCGGCCCGGTCGACGTCCAGGCCGTCCACCGGCTGGAACATCTCGCCGGTGAACCGCCACAGGGCCGCGCACCCGCGCTGCATGCGCTCGTGCCCGGCCTCCGTGCCGTCGCCGAGCCGCAGGGTCCACTGCTCGGCGTGGTCGCGGTGGTAGGCGACCTCCTTGACGGCTTTGGCGGCGAGGCCGGCGAAGGGGCCTTCCCCGGCGGCCAGTTCGGCGTAGAGCAGGTGCTGGTAGGTGGAGAAGTAGAGCTGGCGGGCGATGGTGTGGGCGAAGTCGCCGTTCGGCTCTTCCACCAGCTGGAGGTTGCGGAAGGAGCGCTCCTCGCGCAGATACGCCAGCTCGTCCTCGTCGCCCACCATCGACAGCAGCACGCGGGCCTGGCCGAGCAGGTCCAGCGCGATATTGGCGAGGGCGACCTCCTCCTCCAGGACGGGGGCGTGGCCCGCCCACTCGCCGAGGCGGTGCGAGAGCACCAGGGCGTCGTCGCCGAGGGCGAGGGCAGCGCTCGTAGGAACTGTCGTCGTCACAGGTGCTTCACCCCCTCCGGGATGTCGTAGAACGTCGGGTGGCGGTACGGCTTGTCGGCGGCCGGCTCGAAGAAGGGGTCCTTCTCGTCCGGGGAGGACGCGGTGATCGAGGACGAGGGGACGACCCAGATCGAGACGCCCTCGCCGCGGCGGGTGTACAGATCGCGGGCGTTGCGCAGAGCGAACTCCGCGTCCGGCGCGTGCAGGCTGCCGGCGTGGGTGTGCGAGAGGCCACGGCGTGAGCGCACGAAGACCTCCCACAGGGGCCAGTCGGTGTTCGTCATGCTCGCGTCGCTCCTGTCTCGCCGGTGTGCTTGGCCGCGTAGGCCGCGGCCGACTCCCGTACCCAGGCGCCCTCGTCGTGTGCGCGCCTGCGCTGGGTGAGCCGCTGCTCATTGCAGGGGCCGTTGCCCTTGAGGACTTCCTTGAACTCCGTCCAGTCGATCGCACCGAAGTCGTAGTGCCCCAGCTCCTCGTTCCACTTCAGGTCCGGGTCGGGGAGCGTGAGGCCCAGCGACTCGGCCTGGGGGACGCAGATGTCGACGAAGCGCCGGCGCAGCTCGTCATTGGAATGCCGCTTGATCTTCCACGTCATCGACTGGGCGGAGTGCGCCGACTCGTCGTCGGGCGGGCCGAACATCATCAGGGACGGCCACCACCAGCGGTTCACCGCGTCCTGCGCCATCTCGTGCTGCTGAGGGGTGCCGCGGCTGAGGGCGAGCAGCAGCTCGTAACCCTGGCGCTGGTGGAAGGACTCCTCCTTGCAGATGCGGACCATCGCGCGTGCGTAGGGGCCGTAGGAGCAGCGGCACAGCGGGACCTGGTTGGTGATCGCGGCGCCGTCCACCAGCCAGCCGATCGCTCCGACGTCCGCCCAGGTCAGCGTCGGGTAGTTGAAGATCGAGGAGTACTTCTGGCGGCCCGAGTGGAGCTTGTCGAGCAGCTCGTCGCGGCCGGTGCCGAGGGTCTCGGCCGCGCTGTACAGATACAGGCCGTGTCCGGCCTCGTCCTGGACCTTCGCCATCAGGATGGCCTTGCGGCGCAGCGAGGGTGCGCGCGTGATCCAGTTGGCCTCCGGCTGCATGCCGATGATCTCGGAGTGGGCGTGCTGTGCCATCTGCCGGACCAGCGTCGCGCGATAGGCGTCGGGCATCCAGTCGCGCGGCTCGATGCGCTCGTCGGCGGCCACGGCGGCGTCGAAGGCGTGCTCGTACGCACCGGTGCCGGCGGTGTCCTTCCCGGTGCCGTACGTCTGGTGCGCGGCTGCTGTCGCCATGAGGTCCCCTCGACCTGGGCTCCGTCCGGAGCTCGCTCCCGACCGATCGTTCGGTCCGTGCGATTCCATGGTGGGACGGGCGCCGTAAGGTGTCAACCGCTGTGGATAACCTGCGTGTGTGCCCTGTGGACAACGTGGACAACGGGGCGACCTCGCGTGTGCCGCCGGGATGATCGGAAAGACAGGCTCCAGGGCGGCCCGACAGGGGCTGTGCCGCGCGGGCGGGCCTGAGTACCGTTCCCGTGCGAGTGCGGCGGAGCGGCGCGCACAGGCGGCACGGCGCCCCGCGGCCGGGCGGCAGGAAGACGGACCGGAATCGGGAGACGGGGCGGAATGGACGCGTACGGCACAGACTCGGACGCCCGGCACGGGCCGGACGAGCCGGGCGGTGCGCCCGAGCCCACCGGCGGGCCCGAGCCGGCCGGGCAGGACCGGACGGCCGATCCGCAGGACTCCCGGCCCGAGGCAGCCGCACTCGGCCCCGACGCTTCCGCCGCCACGGCCGCTCCCCCTCCCGCCCCCGGCCCCTATCCCGAACCCCGGACCGGTGTGGCCGCCCTCTCCCCGCGCTACCAGGTCGGCGCCGCGCTGGCGCTCGCGGTTGTCGCCGTCGTCGCCTGTGTGCACGTCGGCATGGTCTTTCTGCACGTCGCGCCGTCGAACACGGTGACCAAGGCGCACGGCAAGGCGATCGACGACTGGATCTACCCGGAGTTCGAGCAGAACTGGAAGCTGTTCGCGCCGAACCCGCTCCAGCAGAACATCGCGGTCCAGGTCCGCGCCGAGGTGCAGACGAAGGACGGCGAGCTGCGGACCACCGGCTGGTACGACCTGTCCGCCCAGGACGGCCGGGCCATCGAGGGCAATCTGCTGCCCAGCCACACCCAGCAGAACGAGCTGCGCCGGGCCTGGGACTTCTTCGTCGCCACGCACGACAGCACCAATCGCTCCACGGGCCTGCGCGGCACCCTGTCCGAGACCTACCTGCGGCGCATCGTGGTGCTGCGCCTGGACCGCGACGACGCAGCCGGGAAGGGCGGTGCCGTCGAGCAGGTCCAGGTCCGTTCCCGTACCACCAACGTGCGCCCGCCGAAGTGGAGCACGGAGAAGGTCTCGGACAAACCCATGGACCGTGTGCTGCCCTGGTGGCCGATCACGGCCGCCGACACCGACGGAGGTGCCGAGTGAACCGCTTCGCCCTGTCGGTCTCCTCGGCCATAGCGCGCATCACCGAAGCGGCGCTCGGCCCGTACCAGACAGCCGTGGTCCGCATCGGCTTCAGCGCGACCTGGCTGCTGTTCCTGCTGCGTGAGTTCCCCCACCGCGAGGAGCTGTACGGCCCCGGCAGCCCGTGGAGCTGGGACCTCGCCCAGCAGCTGATCGCGTCCAACAGCGCCTTCACGGCTCTGATGTGGTCGGACGGCCGGGGCTGGTTCGAGGTCGTCTACGCGCTCGCCGTCCTGTCGAGCATCCTGCTGCTGCTGGGCTGGCGCACCCGCACCATGTCCGTGCTGTTCATGCTCGGCGTGCTCTCGCTGCAGAACCGCAGCATCTTCATGGGGGACGGCGGCGACAACGTCCTGCACCTGATGTCCGTCTACCTGGTGTTCACGCGCTGCGGCCAGGTCTGGTCGCTGGACGCGCGGCGGGCACGGCTCGCGCGTGCGGCACGCGCGCGTGGAGAGCACGTTGCGGACCGGGTCGGTCCGGCCCTGTGGGGCGTGCTCGGGTTCGCGCTGGTCGCGGTGACCGCCGGCGGCCGTTTCGACGGCGTCGACCCGACCGTGCCGGTGATCGTGTGGGCCGTGTGGCTCGCGCTTGCCGTGTGGTGGATCGTCGGGCGCCGGGCGAAGAGCGGTGAGCCCCGGATCCTGCTGGACGTCATCGCCAACATCGTGCACAACGGCGCCCTCTTCGTGATCATGGCCGAGGCCTGTCTGATCTACGCGACGGCCGGCTGGTACAAGATCCAGGGCACGCGCTGGCAGGACGGCACCGCGGTCTACTACCCGCTCCACCTCGACTACTTCACACCCTGGCCCGGGCTCGCCGACCTGCTCTCGTCCAGCGGCACGATGGTGATGCTCGTGACGTACGGGACCGTCATCGTGCAGGTCGCCTTCCCGTTCACGCTGTTCAACCGGCGGGTCAAGAACGTTCTGCTGGCGGCGATGATGACGGAGCACGCCGTGATCGCCGTGGTCCTCGGACTGCCGTTCTTCTCGCTCGCGATGATCGCGGCGGACGCGGTCTTCCTGCCGACGTCGCTGCTGCGCCGGCTGGGCGGCTGGGCGGCACGCGCGCGTGGTCGCGTCCTGGCCCGCGACGGCCGTGCGACGCTGCCCGGCCCACGAGCCCCGGAGAACCCCGAGCCCACGCACGCGAGCTCCACCGTGTGAGTGGCGAGCTGGCGTGAGCGCAGAGCACACGCGCACGTAGGCTGCACGCCATGACCGACCCCATCGCCGACCCCGTGGGCGCCTGGCGCCGGCTCGCCGGCACCTGCGTGCTGCTCGACGGCTTTCACGCCCTCAAGCACGCCGTGCGCTTCGGAGCCGAGGTCCCGATGGCGGTCACCGCCGACCGGCGGGCAGCGCTCGCCCTCGCCGACGAGCTCGCACCCGACGTACGGGACACGCTGGCCGCACTCCTCACCGAGGTGCCGGAGGCGGCGTATCAGACCCTGGTGCCGCGCCCGCATCCCACCGCGGTGGCGGCCCTGGCCGTACGGCCGTCCCGCGCGGCCAACCTCGGCAAGCTGGCGCACACCCCCCGCACCACCCCCGTCGTGCTCCTCGACAACCCCCGCAACCTCGGCAACGCGGGTGCTGTGATCAGGCTGGCCGCCGGGTTCGGCGCGACCGGCGTGGTCACCACCGGCACGCTCGACCCCTGGCACCCCACGGTCGTGCGCGGCGGGGCGGGACTGCACTTCGCGACCGCCGTGGAACGGCTGGCCGTCGACGAGCTGCCGACGGGCCCGCTGTTCGCCCTCGACCCGGAGGGCGACGACATCCGCGGCGTCAAGCTCCCGGACGACGCCGTCCTCGCCTTCGGGTCCGAGCGCAGCGGTCTGTCCGCCGAACTACGCGCACGTACCCACCACTTGCTGTCCCTTCCGATGCGCCCCCAGGTCTCCAGCTACAACCTCGCGACCAGTGTGGCCATGACGCTGTACCACTGGAGCTCTACCGAGGCGGCGCATCGCGCCCCATAGGGGCGCGGGGACCTGCGCGACCAGCCACAAACGGCCCGCAGCCGCGCAAAGACCCGCAACCTCGAACTGCTAGGCCTCCTTGCGTACCTCAACAACCCGGAACCGGTTCGCCACGAACGCGCCGTCGCACAGCGCGGCGTTCGCCGCCGGGTTGCCGCCGGAGCCGTGGAAGTCGGAGAAGGCGGCCGTCTGGTTCACGTACACCCCTCCTGTGAGGTTCAGCGACAGCTGGGCGGCCTCCTCCAGGCAGACCTCCTGGACCGCCCGCTCGACCTCCTCGTCACTCGTGTACGCCCCGACCGTCATCGCGCCCTTCTCACGGATGGTGCGCCGCAGCAGCTCCGCCGCGTCCGCCGACGAGTCGACCGCGACGGCGAAGGAGACGGGGCCGAAGCACTCGCTCAAGTAGGCGGCCTCGTCGTCGGCCCCCTCCCAGTACTTCCGCGCGCCGTCCAGTTTGACGATCACGGGCGTGCGCACGACCGCGCCGGGGAAGTCCGGGTTGCTGATCTCCCGTGAGGCCAGGGCGACTTCGCCGAGGCCGGCCGCGGCCTCCAGGCGGGCCTTCACGTCCGGGTTGACGATCGCGCCGAGCAGAGCGTTCGCGCGCGCGTCGTCGCCGAGGAGCCCGTCGACCGAGCGGGCGAGGTCGGCGACCACTTCGTCGAAGGTCTTCGGGCCCTCGTCGGTGCGGATGCCGTCGCGCGGGATCAGCAGGTTCTGCGGAGTGGTGCACATCTGGCCGCTGTACAGGGACAGCGAGAAGGCCAGGTTGGAGAGCATCCCCTTGTAGTTCGCGGTCGAGTCCACGAGCACCGTGTTGACGCCGGCCTTCTCCGTGTAGACCTGCGCCTGGCGGGCGTTGGCCTCCAGCCAGTCGCCGAACGCCGTCGAGCCCGTGTAGTCGATGATCCGGATCTCGGGGCGCGTGGCCAGGGCCTTCGCGATGCCCTCGCCGGGACGCTCGGCCGCCAGCGCCACCAGGTTCGGGTCGAAGCCCGCCTCGGCGAGCACCTGGCGGGCGACCTGCACGGTGAGCGCGAGCGGCAGCACCGCGCGCGGGTGGGGCTTCACCAGGACCGCGTTGCCGGTGGCCAGGGAGGCGAACAGGCCCGGGTAGCCGTTCCACGTCGGGAAGGTGTTGCAGCCGATCACCAGCGCGATACCGCGCGGGACCGGAGTGAACTGCTTGTTCAGCGCGAGCGGGTCGCGCTTGCCCTGCGGCTTGGTCCACTCCGCGGTGTCGGGCGTGCGGACCTGCTCCACGTATGCGTACGCCACCGCCTCCAGGCCGCGGTCCTGCGCGTGCGGGCCGCCCGCCTGGAACGCCATCATGAACGCCTGGCCGGAGGTGTGCATGACCGCGTGCCCGAACTCGTGCGTCCGGTCGCTGATCCGCTTGAGGATCTCCAGGCACACCACCGCGCGCATCTCCGCACCCGCGTCCCGCCAGGCCCGCTGACCGGCCTTCATGGCGGGCAGCAGCTCGTCGACGTCCACGTGCGGGTAGCTCACGCCCAGCTCGATGCCGTACGGCGACACCTCGCCGCCCACCCAGTCGTCCGTGCCGGGCTGGCCGAGGTCGAGGCGGGTGCCCAGGAGGGCGTCGAAGGCGGCCTTGCCCGCCGCCGCGTCCAGGCTGCCGTTCTCGCCGTAGGCCTTGGGATGCTCGGGGTGCGGGGACCAGTACGCGCGCGTGCGGATCGCTTCCAGCGCCTGGTCGAGGGTGGGCCGGTGCTTGGCGATCAGCTCGTGCGTGGTCAGTTCGGCGGCCATGCGGGACCAACTCCTCGTCTTGTGAACTCTTCGGCGAGCTCATGACCTGGGCAGAAACATGGGCAGGAACAGCCGGTCAGAGTTAGAGTAACCGAACGATCGGTCGGGACAAGGGGGTCCGCCGCATCTGTGGAAAACGCCGTGCGGGAGGATCGCGCACATGACAGCACTCGACCTCAGCAGCCCCGTGGCCGTCGTCGGCACCGGCACCATGGGCCAGGGCATCGCCCAGGTCGCGCTGGTCGCCGGCCATCGCGTACGGCTGTACGACGCCGCTGCCGGGCGCGCTCAGGAAGCGGCCGCGGCCATCGGCGCACGCCTCGACCGGCTCGTCGAGAAGGACCGGCTCACGGCCGCCGACCGGGATGCGGCACACGCCCGTCTGCTGCCCGCCGCGAGCCTCTCCGACCTCGCGGACTGCTCCCTCGTCGTCGAGGCCGTCCTGGAACAGCTGGACGCAAAACAGGGGCTGCTGCGCGAACTGGAGGACATCGTCGGCGAGGACTGCCTGCTCGCCACCAACACCTCGTCCCTGTCCGTCACCGCCATCGGCGGCGCCCTGAGCAACCCCGGCCGCCTCGTCGGCCTGCATTTCTTCAACCCCGCGCCGCTGCTTCCCCTCGTCGAGGTCGTCTCCGGGTTCGCCACCGACGTCACGTCGGCCACACGCGCGTACGAGATGGCACGCGCGTGGGGCAAGACACCGGTCGCCTGCGCCGACACCCCCGGATTCATCGTCAATCGCCTCGCCCGGCCCTTCTACGCCGAGGCCCTCGCGGTGTACGAGGCCCAGGGCGCCGACCCGGCGACCATCGACGCGATCCTGCGCGAGTCGGGCGGCTTCAGGATGGGCGCCTTCGAACTGACCGACCTCATCGGTCAGGACGTCAACGAGTCGGTGACGCACTCCGTGTGGCAGTCGTTCTTCCAGGACGTGCGCTTCACGCCCTCCTTCGCCCAGCGGCGACTCGTCGAGGCGGGCCGGCTCGGCCGCAAGAGCGGGCACGGCTGGTTCGACTACGCCGATGACGCCGAGCCCTCCGAGCCGCACACCGCGGAGCCCGCACAGCAGCCCGCGTACGTCGTCGCCGAGGGCAACCTGGGACCCGCCTCCGAACTGCTCCCGCTGATCCGTGAAGCGGGCATCCCCGTGCGCGAGGAGGAGGAGGACCACGGCACGCGCCTGGTGCTGCCGAGCGGTGGCCAGCTGGCGCTCGCCGACGGCCAGACCTCCGTGGAGTTCCGCGACGTCGTCTACTTCGACCTCGCCCTCGACTACCGCAGGGCCACCCGCATCGCCCTGTCCGCCTCCCAGGACACCTCGCCGCAGACCCTCGCCGAGGCAACCGGTCTCTTCCAGGCACTCGGCAAGGACGTCAGCGTCATCGGCGACGTCCCCGGCATGATCGTCGCCCGCACGGTCGCCCGGATCGTCGACCTCGCGCACGACGCCGTCGCCAAGGGCGTGGCCACCGAGGAGGACATAGACACCGCGATGCGCCTGGGCGTCAACTACCCGCTCGGGCCCTTCGAGTGGAGCCGCAGGCTCGGCCGCAACTGGGCGTACGCCCTCCTCGACGACCTGCATCTGCGGGACCCCTCCGGGCGCTACGCGCCGTCCCTCGCGCTCTACCGCCACGCGTACGCCACCGACAAGCGGGAGGGCAGCACCTCATGACCACCGCCAAGCGCGACACGTACACCCCGGAAACGCTGCTGTCCGTCGCCGTCCAGGTCTTCAACGATCGCGGCTACGACGGCACGTCCATGGAGCACCTCTCCAAGGCGGCCGGCATCTCCAAGTCGTCGATATACCACCACGTCGCAGGCAAGGAGGAACTGCTGCGCCGGGCCGTCAGCCGGGCGCTCGACGGTCTCTTCGGGATCCTCGACGAGGAGCACGCGCGCGGGGGGCACGCCGCCGAACGACTCGAGTACGTCGTCCGGCGCATGGTCGAGGTGCTGATCGGTGACCTTCCGTACGTCACGCTGCTGCTGCGCGTACGCGGCAACACGGACACCGAGCGGTGGGCCCTGGAACGGCGCCGGGACTTCGACCACCAGGTGGCCGAGCTGCTGAGGGCGGCGGCCGCCGACGGGGACGTGCGCAGGGACGTGGAGGGGCGGCTCGCGACGCGGCTGGTCTTCGGGATGATCAACTCGATCGTCGAGTGGTACCGGCCGGACGGGCGGGGCATGAGCGAGCGCGAAGTGGCCGACGCAGTCGTGCAGCTGGTCTTCGGAGGGCTCCGCAAGGATGCCTGAGGGCCGTCCGACCTGAGCGCCGTCCGCAAGGGCTCAGCCCTGCGGCTCCAGGTCCTCCTCCTCGAACACCAGCAGTGTGCGCGTGCTGAGCACTTCGGGCATGGCCTGCAGCCGGGTGAGCACCAGCTCGCGCAGCGCCCTGTTGTCCGACGTGTGCACCAGCAGCAGCACGTCGAAGTCGCCGCCCACCAGGGCGATGTGGGAGGCCCCGGGCAGCTGCCTGAGCTGCTCCCGCACCGTCCGCCAGGAGTTCTGGACGATCTTCAGGGTGATGTACGCCGAGGTGCCCTGACCCGCCCGTTCGTGGTGGACGCGGGCACCGAAGCCGCGGATGACGCCGTCCTCGATGAGGCGGTTGATCCGCGCGTAGGCGTTGGCGCGCGAGACATGCACCCGTTCCGCGACCGACCGTATCGACGCGCGACCGTCCGCCTGGAGCATTTGCAGGATGTCCAGATCGATGGCGTCGAGCGGCCGGGGCGGCGGCAGGGGGCTGCCGCCTTCCGACCCTTCGGCCATTTGTTCAGGTGCCATGTCCCCCCGCCTCCCTACCATGGACGTACTGCGTTCATTTGAGGTTGTGGAGAACCGTTTGTCCACAGCCTGAAGGTGCCTGTAGCCAAAATGTGCCGACGACCGAACAATCGGTAGGTGAGGCGCATCACACCCGTGGCGCGCCTGAAGCCGCTCCCACGAGGAGGTGCCGTCATGACGGTCATGGAGCAGCGGGGCGCGTATCGGCCATCGCCGCCCCCCGCCTGGCAGCCCCGCACGGACCCCGCGCCGCTGCTGCCCGACGCGGAGCCGTACCGCATTCTCGGCACCGAGGCCGCCGCGAAGGCCGACCCGGCCCTGCTGCGCCGCCTGTACGCCGAGCTGGTGCGCGGCCGCAGGTACAACGCACAGGCGACCGCCCTCACCAAGCAGGGCCGTCTCGCCGTCTACCCCTCCAGCACCGGCCAGGAAGCCTGCGAGGTCGCCGCCGCGCTCGCGCTCCAGGAGCACGACTGGCTCTTTCCCAGCTACCGCGACACCCTCGCCGCCGTCGCCCGCGGCCTCGACCCCGTCCAGGCGCTCACCCTCCTGCGCGGCGACTGGCACACCGGCTACGACCCGCACGAGCACCGCGTGGCCCCCCTGTGCACCCCGCTGGCCACCCAGCTCCCGCATGCCGTGGGCCTCGCGCACGCCGCCCGCCTCAAGGGCGACGACGTGGTCGCGCTGGCCATGGTCGGCGACGGCGGCTCCAGCGAGGGCGACTTCCACGAGGCGCTGAACTTCGCCGCCGTCTGGCAGGCTCCGGTCGTCTTCCTGGTCCAGAACAACGGCTTCGCGATCTCCGTCCCTCTCGCCAAGCAGACCGCGGCCCCGTCGCTGGCCCACAAGGCCGTCGGCTACGGCATGCCCGGCCGCCTGGTCGACGGCAACGACGCGGCCGCCGTGCACGAGGTGGTCAGCGACGCCGTACGGCACGCGCGCGAGGGCGGCGGCCCCACGCTGATCGAGGCGATCACCTATCGCATCGACGCCCACACCAACGCCGACGACGCGACCCGCTACCGCGGCGACACCGAGGTCGAGGCCTGGCGCGCGCACGACCCCATCGCGCTCCTGGAACACGAGCTGACCGAGCGCGGCCTGATCGACGGGGACGGTATACGGGCCGCCCGCGACGCCGCCGAAGCCATGGCCGCCGACCTGCGCGAACGCATGAACCAGGACCCGGTGCTCGACCCGATGGACCTGTTCGCCCATGTGTACGCCGAGCCCACCCCTCAACTGCGCGAACAGCAGGCCCAGTTGCAGGCCGAGCTGCACGCGGAACAGGAAGGCGGGCACTGATGACCACCGTCGCCCTCAAGCCGGCCACCATGGCGCAGGCCCTCACGCGCGCGCTGCGCGACGCCATGGCCGCCGACCCCACCGTGCACGTCATGGGCGAGGACGTCGGCACCCTCGGCGGTGTCTTCCGGGTCACCGACGGCCTCGCCCAGGAGTTCGGCGAGGACCGCTGCACGGACACCCCGCTGGCCGAGGCGGGCATCCTCGGGACGGCCGTGGGCATGGCGATGTACGGGCTGCGGCCCGTCGTCGAGATGCAGTTCGACGCGTTCGCCTACCCGGCGTTCGAGCAGCTGATCTCGCACGTGTCCCGCATGCGCAACCGCACGCGTGGCGCGATGCCGCTCCCGCTGACCATCCGTGTCCCCTACGGCGGCGGCATCGGCGGCGTCGAGCACCACAGCGACTCGTCCGAGGCGTACTACATGGCGACTCCTGGGCTCCATGTCGTCACGCCCGCCACGGTCGCCGACGCGTACGGCCTGCTGCGCGCCGCCATCGCCTCCGACGACCCGGTCGTCGTCCTCGAACCCAAGCGCCTCTACTGGTCCAAGGACTCCTGGAACCCGGAGCATCCGACGGACGTTGAACCGATAGGCCGCGCGGTGGTGCGGCGCTCCGGCCGGAGCGCCACACTCGTCACGTACGGGCCGTCGGTGCCCGTCTGCCTCGAAGCCGCCGAGGCCGCGCGGGCCGAGGGCTGGGACCTCGAAGTCGTCGATCTGCGCTCCCTGGTGCCCTTCGACGACGAGACGGTCTGCGCCTCGGTACGCCGGACCGGGCGCGCGGTTGTCGTACACGAGTCGGGCGGGTTCGGCGGCCCGGGCGGGGAGATCGCGGCCCGTGTCACGGAGCGCTGCTTCCACCATCTGGAGGCGCCGGTGCTGCGCGTGGCCGGGTTCGACATCCCCTACCCGCCGCCGATGCTGGAGCGCCACCACCTGCCCGGCGTGGACCGGATCCTGGACGCCGTGGGGCGTCTGCAGTGGGAGGCCGAGAGCTGATGGCACAGGTGCTGGAATTCAAGCTCCCCGACCTCGGGGAGGGGCTCACCGAAGCGGAGATCGTCCGCTGGCTGGTGGAGGTCGGCGACGTCGTCACGATCGACCAGCCGGTCGTCGAGGTCGAGACGGCCAAGGCGATGGTCGACGTGCCCTGCCCCTACGCCGGCGTGGTCACCGCCCGCTTCGGCCAGGAGGGCACGGAACTGCCCGTCGGAGCACCGTTGATCACGGTGGCCGTCGGTGCGCCGGCCTCCGGTGCAGAGACCGAGGGCTCGGGCAACGTGCTGGTGGGATACGGCACTTCGGAGGCACCCGCGCGACGCCGCAGGGTACCGCCGGGACAAGCTGCGTCCCCCGCGCCCGCCCCGCGCGCGGCGCACCGGGAGGCGAACGGGCATGCCGGTGCGCCCGAGGCGGCAGACGGACCCATTCCCGTGATCTCGCCGCTGGTGCGCAGGCTCGCCCGGCAGAACGGCCTGGATCTGAGGCAGATGACGGGCTCCGGCCCCGACGGGCTGATCCTGCGGGCGGACGTGGAGTACGCGCTGCGTGCCGCCGCGGCGCAGGGACGCACGGCGGAGCAGCCTGCCGAACCCCCCGCGCGCGTGACGCCCACGCCGGCCCCCGCTGCCACCGGCAGCACGGGAACCCGCATCCCCCTCAAGGGCATCCGAGGTGCCGTCGCCGACAAGCTCTCCCGCAGCCGCCGTGAGATACCGGACGCGACCTGCTGGGTGGACGCCGACGCGACCGAGCTCATGCGTGCGCGTGCCGCGATGAACGCCACCGGCGGGCCGAAGATCTCCCTCCTCGCCCTGCTGGCCCGTATCTGCACCGCAGCCCTCGCCCGCTTCCCCGAGCTCAACTCCACGGTGGACATGGAGGCCAGGGAGGTCGTCCGGCTCGACCACGTGCACCTCGGCTTCGCCGCGCAGACCGAACGGGGCCTGGTCGTCCCGGTCGTACGGGACGCGCACCTGCGGGACGCCGAGGCGCTGACCGCGGAGTTCGCCCGGCTCACCGAAGCGGCCCGGGTGGGAAGCCTCACACCCGGGGAACTCACCGGCGGCACCTTCACGCTGAACAACTACGGGGTGTTCGGCGTCGACGGCTCCACGCCGATCATCAACCACCCCGAGGCGGCCATGCTCGGCGTCGGCCGCATCGTCCCCAAGCCCTGGGTGCACGAGGGCGAGCTCGCCGTGCGGCAGGTCGTCCAGCTCTCGCTCACCTTCGACCACCGGGTGTGCGACGGCGGCACGGCGGGCGGCTTCCTGCGGTACGTGGCGGACTGCGTGGAACAGCCGGCGGTCCTGCTGCGCACGCTGTGATCCGTCCTGCTGCGCACGCTGTGATCCGTCCTGCTGTGCACGCTGTGATTGCGGGGACGCCCACACGTTCCCTGTGATCGCGGCGGCACGCATACTCGGGAGATGACCTCGTACGAGCCCGCCGGCGACCGCGGTGCCGCCCCGGAGTACGACGCCGTCGTGCTCGCCGGGGGCGCCGCCCGGCGGCTCGGCGGCGCGGACAAGCCCGGCGTGCGCGTGGGCGGCCGGGCGCTGCTCGACCGGGTGCTGACCGCGTGTGCCGACGCGCACACGACCGTGGTCGTCGCCGACGCCCGCCCCACCCCCCGGGCCGTGCTGTGGGCCCGCGAGGACCCGCCCGGCGGGGGACCCCTTGCAGCGCTCGGCGCCGGGCTCCACCACACGTCGGCGGAGCAGCTCGTCGTCCTCTCCGCCGACCTGCCGTTCCTCGGGGCCGCAACGGTACGGCGGCTGCTGACCGCGCTGGGCGCAAGCCGTGCCGACGGCGTCCTGCTCACCGACGCCGACGGCCGCGACCAGCCCCTGGTGGCCGCCTACCGTACGCACGCGCTGCGGCGCGGACTGGCCGCGCTCTCCACCGAACACGGCAGCCTCACCGGGCTGCCGCTGCGCCGGCTGACCGCCGCCCTCGATCTCACTCGCGTCCAGGACCCCGTCGCGTCTTTCGACTGCGACACCTGGGACGACATCGCCGCCGCCAGGGCACGTATCAGGGAGCATGGGCACGTGTTGGATGAATGGATTTCCACAGCCAAGGACGAGCTGGGCATCGACCTAGACGTCGACACCGGTGTCCTGCTCGATCTCGCCCGCGATGCCGCACACGGTGTGGCCAGGCCCGCGGCACCGCTGACCACCTTCCTGGTCGGCTACGCGGCCGCGCAGGCCGGAGGGGGCCCCGAAGCCGTCGCCGAAGCCGCCCGCAAGGCCGCGGCCCTCGCACTGCGCTGGGCCGCCGAGGCCGAGGAGGCCGCCGAGGCCACATCCGAGGCCACCCCCGGTACCCGCCCGGACGCCGGATGACCGCCCGCTCCACCCGGACCGGCGAGGATGCCGAGGACCTCGACGTCGAGGAGGTGCTCGCCCTGGTGAACGACCACGACAACCGCACCCCCGGCGACTGCGTACCCGCGCCCGCCTCGCACGACGCCCACCACACCGCGCCGCACAAGCCCGATACGCACAGGGCCACCCCCTGGCCCGAGGCCCGGGCGACCGCCGCCCGCGCCGCCCGCCCCCATAGCCCCAAGGGCATGGGGGGTACCCCCATCGGCGCCCGCCGCGCCCTCGTCTCGGTCCCCCTCGACGCCTCCCTCGGCCTCACTCTCGCCGCGCCCCTCACCGCCCTCACCGACCTGCCCTCCTTCGACACCTCGGCAATGGACGGCTGGGCAGTCGCGGGCCCCGGCCCCTGGGACGTACGGGACGAGGGCGTCCTGGCCGGACACGACGAGCCGGAACCCCTCACCGACGGCGAGGCCGTCCGCATCGCCACCGGCGCCCGCATCCCGCCGGACACGACCGCGGTGATCCGCACCGAGCACGGCCGCACCGACGAAAAGGACCGCCTGCACGCCACCCGCGACATGCAGCACGGGCAGGACATCCGCCCCCGCGGCCAGGAGTGCCGCTCCGGCGACCAACTCCTGCCCGTCGGCGCCCTCGTGACCCCGGCCGTACTCGGTCTCGCCGCGGCCGCCGGCTACGACACCGTCACCGCCGTCCCCCGCCCGCGCGTCCACGTACTGATCCTGGGCGACGAGTTGCTCACCGAGGGCCGGCCGCACGACGGCCTGATCAGGGACGCCCTCGGCCCGATGCTGCCGCCCTGGCTGCGCGCGCTGGGCGCCGAGGTCACCGCCGTACGAAGGCTCGGCGACGACGCAAAAGCCCTGCGCAAGGCCATCACCTCCTCCGACGCCGACCTGATCGTCACCACCGGCGGCACCGCCTCCGGCCCCGTCGACCACGTCCACCCCACCCTGCGCCGCATCGGCGCCGAACTCCTCGTGGACGGCGTCAAGGTGCGCCCCGGCCACCCCATGCTGCTGGCCCGCACCAAGGAGAACCAGCACCTCGTCGGCCTGCCCGGCAATCCCCTCGCCGCCGTCTCCGGGCTGCTCACCCTCGCCGAACCCCTGCTGCGCACGCTCGCCGCACGGCCCGCCCCGGAGCCGTACACCCTGCCGCTCCAGGACGCGGCACACGGGCATCCGTACGACACCCGGCTCATCCCCGTCGTGCTGCGTGGCGACAGCGCCATGCCGCTGCACTACAACGGCCCGGCCATGCTGCGCGGCATCGCGGCGGCCGACGCCCTCGCCGTCGTGCCACCGGGCGGTGCCCGCCCCGGTCAGGAGCTCGAACTCCTCGACCTGCCCTGGGCGTCCGCCGGAATCGGGGTGTGTTTCACGTGAAACCTCCGGGCCCTGACGCGATCGCCCGCCAGGCCGGCGGGTTCTGCCGGGTCAGAGGGGATCGGCGCTGCTCACACCGGCCTCGCACCCACTCCGGGTCGAGCCGCTCACCGGCCACGTTCATCGCCGGCGCACCTCCAGCCCGGCAAGCTCAGTCAGGCGCTCTTGCGCGGCTCCGGCGCTGTTCGGCGCCGGCGTGCGGTGCACGAGCAGTGCCATCAGGGACAGCTCGATCACTCCGTAGACGATGAGCCCGCCACGATCGAGCGCCGTGTGCGTGAGGCAGGCGACCCCGATGGCGGTGTGTGCGCCGAGCGCACCGGTCAACGCGACCGTGGTGTGCCTGCTGCTCCACCGGGTGCTGTTGGTCCAGTACATGGCGGCCAGGGCGGCCGGCGCCGCGACCGCGAGCGCGACGACCAGCGCGGGCCAGGCGGCATCCGCGCTCGGGGCGTAACCGGCGAAGCGTGCTCCGGGCAGCGGCAGCAGCAGGCCGAGGAAGACGGCGGTGGCCGCTGCGGCGAGCGTCCCGGCGACCGCGGGACTCGGTGGGCGGCGTTCGGCCTTGCCTGTCCTGTGCGCTCGGGGCGGCAGCAGCCACAGTGCGGTGGCGACCAGGACGGCCGCGACCACGGCGATGGCGACGTCGTCGGGCCACGGCATGAGATAGCCGGGGTCGGCCGTGATGGGTATGAGGCGCAGCAGGCCCATACCGAGCAGGGCGACGGCACCGGTGGCCACCAGACCACCGCGTCGGAGCCAGGGTTGGTCGCGTTCGGCCGGGTGGAGTCGTTCGGCCAGGGTGACCGGTACCAGGATGCTGAATACGGCGTGGTAGGCGAGGACCATGAGGGTGTACGAGCTGTTGACGCCGGCCACCCGGGGCGCGAGATGGGAGGTGTCGGGGAAGATGGTCGGGCTCGTCAGGGACTGCAGTGCCAGCCCCTCTTCCAGCAGGCCGTACACCAGGCCGAGCAGGAGGAGGCTCGCGCGCCCGCGACCGGACCTCTGTACCAGTTCGCGTATCAGCAGGGCACCGGCGCCGTATGCCGGCCAGTACAGCGCCAGACCGGCAATCTGGCCGGTGTGTGTGGAGCCCCAGGTGAGCTCGGCGATCAGCGGGGCGATCACGACCAGTGTCGTGGCGGCGCGGCGGCGGCTCCTGGTCCGCGGAGAGGGCGGCGGGTAACCGAACTCGGCGCGCAGACTACGGCGGGTGAGTGCGTGGAGCGCACAGAGCAGGACGATTGCCTGGGCGGCCTGCAGGATCTGCAGCCACAGCGGGTAGTGCCCGCCGATCGCGAACCAGACCAGGCCGGCGATCTGCAGCAGAGTCAGGATCAGAGTGCGGCGGTAGCTGCGCTGGTTGCGGGTGCGCAGTCGGCGTATCAGACGCGGGTAGGCGAGGATGATCACCAGCGCCGGTCCTGGACGGTTCCACAGTGCCGTGGAGAGACTGCGCCGGGTCGCCTCCCGGCGACCGGGGTCGCCGAGGACGTCGGGTGGGGATGCGGCCAGCTGGTGGGCCACGATCCGGTCGTGGAGTACGAGAGTCGCCAGCGCCGCGGCGGCGCCGATCGCGGCACTGGTCAGCAGCAGGATGATCAGGCGCCGCAGGTGTGGGCTGTTGTCGGGGCGCGGTGTGGTGCTGTCCGATGTCATCGCTGCCTCCGTGTGGCCAGGTCGAAGGCTGTGACGAGCTCTTCGGCGTAACGGTCCAGGTCCAGGTCGGGCGCCTGCTCCAGCAGGAAGGGGATGCCGTCGAGCGAGCGCTGCACGGTGACCGCCATGATCCAGGCGTCGAAGTCCCGGAACCGCCCGGTGCGCTGCCCCTCGGTGAGAATGCCCTGCAGCCTGCTGACTGCCGTGTTCTCATCGCGCGATGTGTACGGTCTGTCTCCGCCCGAGGGGCGGTGGTCCAGGAAGACGCGAGTGAGGGCGCGCATCTGGGTGCGGTGGTTGTCGTTGAGTGCGACGACGGTGCGGATGTAGTCGGCCAAGGGGTCGCGGCCCTCGTCCTGCCCGTGTTCGCTGACGCGTTCGCTCACAAAGCCGCCGACGGTGGCCAGCAGGTCCGCGACCACGGCGTCGATCAGGTCGTCCTTGCCGTCGAAGTGATACGAGATGGACCGCGTCGACGCCAGCCCCGCCCGCTGAGCGATGCGCTGGAACGTGGCGGCTTGGTAGCCCTCCTCGGCGATCACCTCGATCGTCGTTTCCACGATCTGCTTGCGCCGGGCCTGGTTGGTGATCGTACGACGCGACGCGCCATCGTTTACTCGCATGAGTACAAAAGTACTTGCACGAGTAAAACGATGCAACTGCCATCCATATGGCCGGCTTGGCAGCTCCGGCCCGGCAGCCTGCAATCAGAGGCTGGACACGGCTCGCTGGACGGTGATCAGGCGGTCTCCGGCCTTGAGGGTTCGGGCCTCGGGTTCGGCATAGGCCAGGACCTCGGTGCCGCGTACGACGGCCACGACCAGGTCAGTGCTCTCACGCGGTGAGCGCCCCACCTCAGCTTCTGACACCGGGCGCTCGATGAGATCAAGGCCAGTGCCGTAGGTCATGAGTTCTTCCAGAGCGTTGGCCGAGTGCGGGCTGGCCGTGGCCACACCGAGCAACCGTCCGGCGGCGCTTGAGCTGGTGATCACCGTGTCGGCGCCGCTCTGCTTCAGAAGGGGCACGTTCTCGTCTTCGCGGACTGCGACGGCGATCGATGCCCGCTTGTTCAGCTGGCGAGTGGTGAGGGTGACCAGGGCGGCGGTGTCGTCACGCTGGGGAGCGATGATGACTCGGGCCGCGCTCTGCGCCTCGGCCTTGCGCAACGTGTCGGTGCGGGTCGCGTCTCCACACACGGACACCAGTCCGTCACTGCTGGCGGCGTCCACGGCCTTCCGCACCGGATCCACGACGATGATCCGCTCTTTGGCCACACCCTGGCCCAGGAGCGATTGAACAGCGTGGCGACCCTTGGTGCCGTAGCCCACAACGACGACGTGATCTCGGATACGGGAGCGCCAACGGTGCACACGAACGTGCCGGCGGGTGCGCTCGGTGAGGACTTCGAGCGTGGTGCCGACCAGGATGATCAGGAAGAGCACGCGCAGGGGTGTGATGACGAGGATGTTGGTAAGCCGGGCGGCGTCGCTGACCGGGGTGATGTCGCCGTATCCGGTGGTGGAGAGGGTGACGGTGGCGTAGTACGCCGAGTCCAGGAGGTCGACCGAGCTGTCGGAGTTGTCGTGGTAGCCGTCGTGATCGGCGTAGACGATCAACGTGGTGACGGCGAGCACCAGGAGACCCAGAGCCAGGCGCCGCAGAACTTGTTGAAGCGGGGGCACGGCACTCTGCGCCGGCATCGTGATGGAGCGCCCTGCTTCGTCGTCGTCACGGGCCTCGGCGTGTGAGCGGTACCAGAGGGACCGAGGGATGGAGAACTTCCCGCTCCTGAACGGTGGTTGCTTGTCGTTCCTCATCGCGTGCCCCCTGCGCAGGTGATCCAGATGGTCGGCATCATGGTTCCTGATGCCGTTGAACCCGTGGTGGACCCCTGACGGCGACACCCCGTGCCACGGTGCGGCAAGCCCTGTATGCGGGCCGGGGTTCTGGTCGATGACCAGTGCTGCCGCTAGTTGTCCATACGCTGTGGGTACTTTCCCGGAACCGCTGGAGGTCCGCCTTGCGCGATCACACCGTCGTCGTCGGCTTCGGGACGAAGGGGCGCTCGGCGATCCAGACCGTCTGTGCGACGGGGCTGAAGCAGGAGCAGGTCGTCGTGGTCGACCCCAGCTCCAAGGTGATCGACGCCGCGACCGCCGACGGCTACGTCGGCGTCATCGGGGACGCGACGAGCAGCGACGTGCTCAAGCGGGCCGAGGTGCACCGGGCGCGGCAGATCATCATCGCCACCCAGCGCGACGACACGGCCGTGCTCGTCACGCTGACGGCCCGGCAGCTCAACCGGGGCGCGAAGATCGTGGCCGCGGTGCGCGAGGAGGAGAACGCGCCGCTGCTCCAGCAGTCCGGAGCCGACGCGGTCATCACCAGCGCCAGCGCGGCCGGCCGCCTGCTCGGCCTGTCCGTGCTCAGCCCCGCGGCCGGCATGGTGATGGAGGACCTCATCCAGCAGGGCAGCGGGCTCGACATGATCGAACGGCCGGTCATAAAGGCCGAGGTGGGCAAGGGCCCGCGGGAGACGGAGGACCTGGTGGTGAGCGTCGTACGCGGGCACCGGGTGCTCGGATACGACGATCCGGCCGTCGGGACGCTGCAGTTGACGGACCGTCTGATCACGATCGTGTGGGCGACGCGGGGCGCACAGGTCGCGCCCGGCACCCGGCCCATCCCGCAGGATTGATCACTTGCGGTTGTAGAGCCGCATCGTGACCGGCCCGAAGACCAGCACGAACAGGCCGGCCCAGCCCAGCGACCAGGCGACCTCGCCGGCCGGCCAGTCACCGGCCATCAGACCGCGCACCGCCGAGGACAGATGGGTGATCGGGCTGTTGTTGACGAACGCCTGCAGCCAGCCCGGCATGGTCTTCGGGTCGACGAAGACGTTGGACAGGAAGGTCAGCGGGAAGATCACCATCATGCTGACGCCCATCACCGACTTCTCGGTGCGCAGCAGCAGACCGAACATCGTCCAGATCCACGAGAACGCGAACGAGAAGAGGACCAGCAGCGCGATCCCGGCGAGCACCCCGCCGAAACCGCCGTCCGGCCGGTAGCCGAGGACGACGCCGACAGTGAGCATCACGACGGACGCGATCGTGTAGCGCAGGGCGTCGCCGAGCAGATAGCCGACCATCACCGACGGCCGCCAGATCGGCAGTGTACGGAAGCGGTCGAAGACACCCTTCCCGATGTCGGTGTTCACCGAGACACCGGTGTACATCGTGATCATCACGACCGACATGACGAGGATGCCCGGCAGCAGGAACTGGATGTACTCCTTCGGTGACCCGGCCAGGGCGCCCCCGAACAGATACGTGTACATCAGCACCATCATGATCGGGAACGCGGTGACGTCGAAGAGCTGCTCCGGCACATGCTTGATCTTGAGGATTGCCCGCCAGCCGAAGGTCAGCGAGGCCGACCAAGCACTCGGGCGCGGCGGTCGCTCCCCGCCGACGAGCAGGGCGGCCAGCGACTCGGCGCTGACGGGTGCCAGGTCCTGTCCCTGTGCTTCCGTGGGCGCAAACGATGAGGCGCTCATGCCGTCACCTCGTCCTTCGGGCTCTGCGTGTCGTGTCCGGTGAGGGCGAGGAACACCTCGTCCAGGCTGGGCTGCCCCAGCGAGAAGTTGTCCACGGTGACACCCGAGCGGGCCAGTTCGCCGAGCGCCCGGGCGGCCTGCTCGGCGGCGATGCCACTGGTCGCCGTACCGACACGGGCCGTCAGGGTGACCGGGTCCGGCTCCAGCTGCACCTGCGCGTCCAGAGTCCGCCGTAGCACCTCGGCCGCTTCGGGCCGCTGCTCCGCGTCGCGCAGCCGCAGATGTACGGAGCCGGCGCCGACGGATGCCTTCAGCTCGCCCTTGGTGCCCTCGGCGATGACCCTGCCGCGGTCGATGACGGCGATCCGGGACGCCAGCTGGTCGGCCTCGTCCAGGTACTGCGTGGTCAGCAGCACGGTCGTGCCCTGGGTGACGACCGCGCGCACGATGTCCCAGACCTGGTTGCGGCTGCGTGGGTCGAGGCCGGTGGTCGGCTCGTCGAGGAAGAGCAGGTCGGGGGTGTTGAGGATGGACGCGGCGATGTCGATACGGCGCCGCATGCCGCCCGAGTAGTGCTTGACCTGCTTTCCGGCGGCCTCCGCCAGCCCGAAGGCCTCCAGCAGCTGCCCGGAACGCATCCGCGCGGCCGTCCTGCCGTGGCCGAGGAGGCGGCCCAGCAGGACCAGGTTCTCGGTGCCGGTGAGATCCTCGTCGACGGAGGCGTACTGGCCGGTGAGGCTGACGCGGCTGCGGACCTCGTCGGCCTCGCGCACGACGTCGTGGCCGAAGACATGCGCTTCGCCGGCGTCGGGCCGCAGCAGGGTGGCGAGCATCTTCACGGTGGTCGTCTTCCCGGCGCCGTTCGGGCCGAGGACGCCGTAGACCGTGCCGGCCGGGACGGCCAGGTCGACGCCGGCGACGGCCCGGGTCTCGCCGAACGTCTTCACCAGTCCCGCCGTCTCGATGGCCAGGCCGGACGTGTGCTGGCTCATGGTGGGGTGTCCTTCCGCGCACTTGGGTTACGCATGAGGAGACCTTTGCCTTCGCCCGAACTCATCGGTGCTCGCACACCTTTTTTCGGCGCGGGCCCGCAGCCGGTGGCGTCGGAGGGGCGAGTAGTAGCGTCCCTCTCATGCATGCGATCACGATTCCCGAACCTGGTGGGCCCGAGGCGCTGGTGTGGGACGAGGTCCCGGATCCGGTGGCCGGTGAGGGCGAGGTGCTGGTCGACGTGGTGGCCGGCGCCGTCAACCGCGCCGACATCCTGCAGCGGCAGGGCTTCTACGACCCACCGCCCGGCGCGTCCCCCTACCCCGGCCTGGAGTGCTCCGGCCGGATCGCCGCGATCGGCACCGGCGTCTCCGGCTGGAGCGTCGGCGACGAGGTGTGCGCGCTGCTCGCGGGCGGCGGCTACGCCGAGAAGGTCGCGATCCCGGCCGGTCAGCTGCTGCCCGTCCCCAAGGGCGTCGACCTCAAGCAGGCCGCCGCGCTGCCCGAGGTGGTCTGCACGGTCTGGTCGAACGTCTTCATGGTCGCCCACCTGCGCCCCGGCGAGACGCTGCTCGTGCACGGCGGCTCCAGCGGCATCGGCACCATGGCGATCCAGCTCGCCAAGGCCGTCGGTGCCAAGGTCGCCGTCACCGCGGGCACCAGGGAGAAGCTGGACCGGTGCGCCGCACTGGGCGCCGACATCCTGATCAACTACCGGGAGCAGGACTTCGTCGCCGAGGTCAAGAAGGCCACGGACGGCGCGGGCGCCGACGTCATCCTCGACAACATGGGCGCCAAGTACCTGGAGCGCAACGTCCAGACCCTCGCCGTCAACGGCCGTCTCGCGATCATCGGCATGCAGGGCGGCATCAAGGCCGAGCTGAACATCGCCGTGCTCCTGGCCAAGCGGGCCGCGATCAGCGCGACCTCGCTGCGTGCCCGCCCGCTCGGCGAGAAGGCGGCGATCGTCGCGGCCGCACGCGAGCACGTGTGGCCCCTGCTCGAAGGCGGCCACGTCCGCCCGGTCGTCGACCGCGAACTCCCGATGAGCGATGCGGCGACGGCCCACCGGGTCGTGGAGGAGAGCGGGCACGTGGGCAAGGTGCTGCTGGTCGTGCCGTGACCCCCGGGGGCCGCCGAGTCCGCTGAGCGTTCCGCCGGATGTGCGGTGAACTCTCTGCGGGTGCGTCGTGGCTGGTCGTGCCCACGCGGCGGAGCCGCGTACGGATACGGACCGCGCCCCTTCAGGGAGCGGCCGAACCGCGGCGGACTTCGCCCGACCCGCTCAGGCCCGCCGTAGCCGCAGGCCGATGAAGGCGAGTCCCAGGCCGAGCCCGATCAGGACCAGTCCGCTGCCCAGGGGCAGGATCCGCAGGACGGGCCCGGTGGGCTGCTCGGCCTGTGCGGCGGCCTGCTGTGCGGGGTGCCGGGCCGGCTTGGAGGGCACCAGGCCGGCCTCCGCGGGCGGCGACGCGGAGGTGTCCGCACCGGCCTCGTCACCCGCGTCCTCCTCCCCCTCCGGATAGGCCGTGTCCTCGCCCTCGACGCCTTCCTCGTCCCCCTGATCCGAAGGATCGCCCGTGGACTCGTCCGCCGGCGGCGTCTCCCGACGCCCGGGCCGCTCCCGCCCCTCGCCCGCCATGCTTCCGGCACGCGATGGCTCGGGGGAGGCGGAGGAGGCCGTGGAGGCAGTGGAAGAGGAAGAGGCGGAGGAGGCCGAGCGAGCCGAGGAGGCGGACGGGGACACAGCGCCCGGGGGACCGGCAGCGGGCGCGTGTCCGGAGCCGTACGTCGAAACGGACGCGTACGTCGAAACGGCGCCGTACGACGCATCAGCCCCGTACGACGAACCACCCCCGTACGGGAACACGAGTACGCCCGCCCCCACCCCCACCACCAGTCCGGCCCCCTGCAGAACACGCAGCCATGGAGTCACGCCCCAAGCGTCACATCGGGCCGCAATTCCGGCATTTCTGGTTCCGCCAAAAATCCGAACCCGCTGCACAATCCGGGTATGTCGATACGTCACGGACTGCTGGCGCTCCTCGAACAAGGCCCCCGCTACGGCTCACGGCTGCGCACCGAGTTCGAGGCGCGCACCGGTGGCACCTGGCCGCTGAACATCGGGCAGGTCTACACGACCCTCGGCCGGCTGGAGCGGGACGGAATGGTCGTACAGGAGGGCGAGGACGAGGCGGGGCGGACGCTGTACGCGCTGACGGAGGCGGGCCGGGCCGAGCTGGGGGCCTGGTTCGCGCGGCCCGTCGAGCGGGCCAGGCCCCCGCGCGATGAGCTGGCGATCAAGCTGGTGCTGGCGGTCGCCGCGCCCGGCGTCGACGTACGGAAGGTCGTCGAGGGGCAGCGCCGGCATGTGGCGGAGGCGCTGCACGAGTATGTGCGGCAGCGGGCGCAGGTGCTCGCGCTGGCGCACGGACATCCGGACGAGGTGGCGCGGCTGCTGGTCCTGGAGCAGCTCATCTGTCACACGGAGGCCGAGATCCGCTGGCTCGACCACTGTGAGGCCCGGCTGCTGCGGCGGCGGACGGAAAGTCCCGCACCGTAAACGGTGGATCACCCTCCACAGGGGGCACCACGGTGATGAGATGCACGGGTGCGAGAGAATGGCGGCATGGAGATGCCGAGGAACGACAGGTCGCCGGAGAATCCCCAGATCCTGGTCGTGGGCCAGGACGGCATGGCGATTGGCGGCGGCACGGGCGATGACTCCCGAGAGATTCCGGTGACGGACCAGGTCGAGCAGCCGGCCAAGGTGATGCGGATCGGCAGCATGATCAAGCAGCTCCTGGAGGAGGTGCGAGCGGCTCCTCTGGACGAGGCGAGCCGGGCCCGGCTGAAGGAGATCCACCGCAGTTCGGTGAAGGAGCTGGAGGACGGGCTGGCGCCGGAGCTGGTCGAGGAGCTGGAGCGCCTCTCCTTGCCCTTCAGGGACGAGGGAACTCCCAGCGATGCCGAACTGCGCATTGCGCAGGCCCAGTTGGTGGGCTGGCTGGAGGGCCTCTTCCACGGGATCCAGACCACGCTGTTCGCCCAGCAGATGGCTGCGCGGGCCCAGTTGGAGCAGATGCGGCGCGCGCTTCCGCCGGGTGTCGGCCACGAGATGGGCGAGGACGGCCACACCGGCGGCCGCTCGGGCGGACCGTACCTGTAACCCGTACCCGACAGCGATTTGCACGGACGTACACACAAGGCCCGGCAGCTTCCGCTGCCGGGCCTTTCACGCACTCACAGGGGCAGGTCAGGACGGCGGGTTGCCCGACGAGACGCTCAGTTCGATCTCCGGCATGTCCTTCGGGTCGACATCCGTCTCGGCGGACGGGAACTGGTCGATGACCGCGCCCTGACCGTACGTGTTCTCGTCGACCTTCTTGATCTTCAGCCCCCAGCCCGCGGCCTGGAGACACTGCTTGACCGACTGGATGTACTTGAACCGGAAGTCGGGCAGCTTGACCTTGTCGGGGTCGTTGTACGACTCCTGCGGCTCCGAGCACTCGCTCGAGTCGATCTTCTTCGTCGTGTCCGGCCCGCGGTAGCCCGCCGCCTTCGTCGCCGTCGCGCTCGCGCTGCCGGTGCCGCCCTTGCCCTCGTTGCTGTCGCCGCCCCCGTTCAGCATCAGCGCCGCGATCAGGCCGCCGACGGCGATGAGCGAGACGACGATCGAGCCGATGATCACCGGCCTGTTGTTCCGGCCGCCGCCCGAGGGGGCGGTGGCGGGCTGGGGCGTGAGGTTGTACGGCGGCGGGGTCTGCGGCTGCGCGTAGGGGGACGGCGTCTGGTAGCCGCCCTGCTGCGGGTAGCCGTACGCCGGAGAGGGCGTCGGAGTGCTCGGAGTGCTGTACGGGTTCTGGTTCGGGACCGGCTGGTACGGCGTCTGGACGGGGCCCGTCGGCGCCGGGGTCGCCTGGTCGACCGGCGGGAACACCGCCGAGCCGACGCCGGCACCGCTCGAGGTGTGCGCGCCCGGCACGATGCTCGGCGGGGCGGCCTGGAAGGACGCGGCCACGCGCAGGCACTCGTCGCGCATGGACTCGGAGCTCGGAAAACGCTCGTTCGGGTTCTTCTTCAGCGCGCGGGCAACCAGTGCGTCCACCGCGGGAGGCAGCGTCCGGTTGATCGAGGAGGGCGCGACCGGCTCCTCCTGCACATGCGCGTACGCGATGGCCAGCGGCGAGTCCGCCTCGAACGGCAGCCGCCCGGTGACCAGTTGGAACAGCATGATGCCGACCGAGTAGAGGTCGGACCGGGCATCCACGCCCCGGCCCAGCGCCTGCTCCGGCGAGAGGTACTGCGGGGTGCCGACGACCATGCCGGTCTGCGTCATGGACGTCACACCGGACTGCATGGCGCGCGCGATGCCGAAGTCCATCACCTTGACGACGCCGCGCTTGGTCATCATCACGTTGCCCGGCTTGATGTCCCGGTGGACCAGGCCCATCTCGTGGCTGATCTCCAGCGCCGCGAGCACGTCCGCGGTGACCTTCAGCGCCTTGTCGGCGGGCATCGCGCCGAACTGCCGGACGTCCTCGTCGAGCACCGAGCCCAGCGGGCGGCCCTCGATGTACTCCATGACGATGTACGGCATCGTCGTTCCGTCGAGGTTGTCCTCGCCGGTGTCGAAGACCGAGACGATGTTGGTGTGCGTGAGCTTCGCCACGGCCTGGGCCTCGCGGCGGAAGCGCTCGCGGAAGGCCTGTTCCCGCCCCAGATCGGTGTGGAGCGTCTTGACCGCGACCTGGCGGTCGAGCACGGCGTCGTACGCCAGGTGCACCGAGGCCATGCCGCCCTCGCCGAGCAAGTCGCGCAACTGATAGCGCCCGCCGGCCAACGCCCGCCCCGCGTACCGGCCCTGCGCGCCGTCCTGGCTCATGTTCCGCTTCCCCCGTGGGCCTTCAGGCGCCATTGACTGTCGTTGATCCAAAGTGCTATTCCGGGCCAAGTCTGCCGCAGGCCACTGACACGTCAAGCTCGGTGCCCGATCCGTGACCGTACGCGATAGAAGCGTCGCGCGAGCGTTACAGATGCTGTACGGGCGGTACACAGAATTTGCACGAGACCATGGGGAGACGGTTTGATGGCCGGTCCGTCCTGTGCCGGTTCCGGCTCCCTTCTCGGACCGGCGGCTTGCGTTGAGGCTGTAGCGTGGCCGACGGAGACCGTAACAACACCGCGCGCACCGCGGGCAGAAACGACGGCGAGGACTGATGGCACAGCAGCAGCGCGCCCAGGGCCCGTCCGACCCCGAGGCGACTGGCGGCGGTATGTCAGATGTGCCGGAAATGTGGGGTAACGGCGGGCTGGTCGGGGACGGCCGGTACCGGCTGACGCGCAGACTCGGCAGAGGCGGTATGGCCGAGGTGTTCGCCGCCGAGGACGTGCGCCTCGGGCGCACCGTCGCGGTCAAGCTGCTGCGCGCCGATCTCGCCGAGGACCCGGTCTCCAAGGCCCGCTTCACGCGCGAGGCCCAGTCGGTGGCCGGCCTCAACCACCACGCGATCGTCGCCGTGTACGACTCCGGCGAGGACTACGTGGGCGGCCACAGCGTGCCGTACATCGTGATGGAGATCGTCGAGGGGCGGACCATCCGCGACCTCCTCATCAACGCCGAGGCGCCCGGCCCCGAGCAGGCCCTGATCATCGTCTCCGGTGTGCTGGAGGCGCTCGCCTACTCGCACCAGCACGGCATCGTGCACCGCGACATCAAGCCGGCCAACGTGATCATCACGCACACCGGCGCGGTGAAGGTGATGGACTTCGGCATCGCGCGTGCCCTGCACGGCGCGCAGTCGACGATGACGCAGACCGGCATGGTCATGGGCACGCCGCAGTACCTCTCCCCGGAGCAGGCGCTCGGCAAGGCCGTCGACCACCGCTCCGACCTGTACGCGACGGGCTGCCTGCTCTACGAACTCCTCGCCCTGCGGCCCCCGTTCACCGGCGAGACCCCCCTGTCGGTGGTCTACCAGCACGTCCAGGACACGCCGGTGCCGCCGTCCCAGACCTCGGACGGCGTGTCCCCGCCCGAGCTCGACGGCCTGGTCATGCGCTCGCTGGCCAAGGAGCCGGACGACCGCTTCCAGACGGCCGAGGAGATGCGCGGGCTCATCCAGTACGGGCTGCAGATGCTGTACGACCAGGGCGGCCACACCGGCACCTGGAACACCGGCCCGGTCGACGTGCACGAGGGCCGGCACACCCCGGCGGCGGGTTTCACGAGCACCACGGTGCTGCCGCACCCCGGCGACTCCTCCGGTACGACGCAGATCCCGCAGCCGATCCTGCCCGCCGGCTACGGCGGCGGGGACGACGGCGGCTTCGAGGGGCACGGCAACAAGGGAGGCAACCGCGGCAAGCTGTGGATCCTCGCCGTCCTCGCGGTGATCGCCATCGCGGGCGGCGTCGCGCTGGCCCTGAACCACGGCGGAGGGGGCAGTGGCGGCGCCGGGACCACGCAGTCGCCGACCACCTCGCAGACCAGCAAGGACGATACGGCTTCCGAGACGCCGAGCGACGAGCCGAGCGACGAGGCGACGAACACGTCCACGGACGACAGCAACACGAGTTCGGGGTCCGGCGACTACACGCCGTCGTACACCCCGTCGTACACGCCGTCCGAGACCGCGAGCAGCCAGCCGAGCGACGAGCCGTCGGACACGCCGTCCCAGACCGAGAGCGACCAGCCGACCGTGTCGCCGACCCCGTCGGACGACCAGCCGACGGACCCGGAGACGGACGGCGGCGGGTCGGCCGGGGTGGGCAATCTCGGCTGATCCGGGATCCGGGATCCGGGACCGATTCACCGTCACGCGCGCGTAGGGCCGTCAAAGGCCTTACGCGCGCGTGCTGATTTCGAAGCCTCCCGCGCCTCCCGCGCCCCCCCCGCGTCAGTCCGCGAACGCCTCGCACACCGCCTCGTACTCCCGCGTCCACCACACCGCCAGCGCCGAGGCCGCCGGGAACTGGGGATCGGCGCGGGTGTCGCCGCGTTCGTAGTGCCAGCGCAGCATCCAGAAGTCGTTGAGGCGCTCCCACCACACGCGGTGCACCGCTGCCGCCAGCTGGGAGGGCGTGGCGCCGGCCGCGCGCCGGTACGCGCGTGCGTACGCCCGCACCTTCGGCAGGTCGAGGGCGCCTACGGGCCGTACGAAGAAGATCGCGGCGGCGCGGACGGCCTCCTCCGCGCGGGGGCGCAGGCCGAGCCGGTCCCAGTCGACGATGGCGGCGGGCGCGTCTCCCTTGTAGAGCAGGTTGAACGGGTGGAAGTCGCCGTGCACCCAGCCCACCGAACTCCCGCCCGCGGGGCGCCGGTCGGCGTGCTGTTCCAGGAGTGCGCGCCGTTCCAGCAGGCGGTGGCGGGCCAGTTCGTCGAAGGAGTCGGCGGGGCGGTGGCGGCGTACCCGGCCGAGCAGGTCCTCGATGAGGGTGAAGGTGGCGGCGGGGTCGGCGCTGTCCGCGGGCTGTGGGGCCTCTGCGCGCGCCCGCGCGTTTGCCGGCATCACGTGCTCCAGGCTCGCGTGCACCACCCCCAGCAGCGCCCCGAGCCGGCCGCACTGCCCGGCGGTGAGCTGCCCGCCGTGCCGGTGCCGTCCGTCGACCCAGGGGTGCAGCGCGTACGCGTGTCCGCCGACGACGGCGACCGTGCGCCCGTCCCGGCCGGCCAGCGGCGGAGCCACCGGAACGCCCAGGTCGGCCAGGCGCTGGGTGGCCCGGTGCTGGCGGGCGATCGCGGCCGGGTCGGCGGTCTCGGGGTCGAAGTGGTGCTTGAGGAAGTAGCGACCGCGAGTGGTGCACAGGCGGTAGCCGCGGTTGAGCAGGCCCTGGTCGACGGGCTCGCAGGTGACGGCGGAACCGGCGGTGTACTGGCGCAGCAGGGCGCCCAGCGGGGGCGCGTGAGGCACGTGGGGTGGTACGGAGGAGCGCGGCACGCGCCAGATGCTAGGGCACGAGCCGGGCCTGTGAGCTGGGCATTGTCACAGACAGTCGTCGTCAGTCGCTTTTGGTCACGGGATGTGCTCGAAGTGGCGTTCCGGACCGCACTCGCCGACGACCTGGACGGACCGCAGCCGTACGTCCAGCACCGCGACGTCGGGCCGGGTGGCCGGAATTCGTACCATCGCGGCGGCTGCCGTACCGGCCTCGCCGACCACCTCGATGGCGTTCTCGACCGACAGACGCTCGTGGACGCCCCGCCGGACGACCTCGTGGTCGGCGAGCGGGAATAACCGGATTTTTACTTCTTCGCGCATGTATGCGCTCTGACGCGCGGGCAAGAGTCCCGCTTGAGAGAGACTCTTCCGGTGGCCTGGGTCACCGGGATAACGTGCCGTTGTTCCGGCCCCCTGCAAGGCTGTGACCAGGAGCTGTTCCCGACTTTGGCGATTTACTTGGAAATCCAAGCAAAATCCCAGGTCAGGAGGGGTTTCACAGAAATGTGGAGCACTGGGTAACGTGCCTCTTGCAGGGCGCTCGCCGGGGCACCTGTCACGCCTGTTCCCGACCGGGCCGCACCCACCCTGTGCGTCCGTGGGGCAGGCGAGCCGCACTGGCACCCGGCGAACCCGGGATGCCGGACCGACGGAGGAGCACACGTGACCGTGGAGAGCACTGCCGCGAGCAAACCGCGACGCAGCGCCGGAACCAAGAGCACGGCCGGCAAGCGCACGACGGCTAAAAACGCGCCGAGCACCGACCCCGAGCTCGTCCAGCTGCTGACGCCCGAGGGCGAGCGCCTGAAGAACGCCGAGTACGACAAGTACGTCGCCGGCATCACCCCCGATGAGCTCCGCGGCCTGTACCGCGACATGGTGCTCACCCGACGCTTCGACGCCGAGGCCACCTCCCTGCAGCGCCAGGGCGAGCTGGGCCTGTGGGCCTCGCTGCTCGGCCAGGAGGCCGCCCAGATCGGCTCCGGCCGGGCCACCCGCGAGGACGACTACGTCTTCCCGACCTACCGCGAGCACGGCGTCGCCTGGTGCCGCGGGGTCGACCCGACCAATCTGCTCGGCATGTTCCGCGGCGTGAACAACGGCGGCTGGGACCCCAACAGCAACAACTTCCATCTCTACACGATCGTCATCGGCTCCCAGACGCTGCACGCGACGGGCTATGCGATGGGCGTGGCCAAGGACGGCGCGGACAGCGCCGTGATCGCGTACTTCGGTGACGGCGCGAGCAGCCAGGGCGACGTCGCCGAGTCCTTCACGTTCTCGGCGGTCTACAACGCCCCGGTGGTGTTCTTCTGCCAGAACAACCAGTGGGCGATCTCGGAACCGACCGAGAAGCAGACCCGCGTGCCGCTCTACCAGCGGGCACAGGGCTACGGCTTCCCGGGCGTGCGGGTCGACGGCAACGACGTACTGGCCTGCCTGGCCGTCACCAAGTGGGCGCTGGAGCGGGCCCGCAGCGGCGAGGGCCCCACCCTCGTCGAGGCGTACACGTACCGCATGGGCGCCCACACCACCTCCGACGACCCGACGAAGTACCGGGCCGACGAGGAGCGCGAGGCCTGGGAGGCCAAGGACCCGATCCTGCGCCTTCGCCGGTACCTGGAGGCCTCAAACCACGCGGACGAGGGATTCTTCGCGGAACTCGAGGCCGAGAGCGAGACGTTGGGCAAACGAGTGCGCGAGGCGGTCCGCGCCATGCCGGACCCGGACCACTTCGCGATCTTCGAGAACGCGTACGCGGACGGGCATGCGCTCGTCGACGAGGAGCGAGCCCAGTTCGCCGCCTACCAGGCGTCGTTCGCGGATGAGGGGGGTCACTGAAATGGCAGAGGCTGTGACATCCAAGGCTGTGACATCCACAAACATGGCTCTCGCCAAGGCGATCAACGAGTCGCTGCGCCGCGCCCTGGACTCCGACCCCAAGGTCCTGATCATGGGCGAGGACGTCGGCAAGCTCGGCGGCGTCTTCCGCGTGACGGACGGCCTGCAGAAGGACTTCGGCGAGAGCCGGGTCATCGACACCCCCCTCGCCGAGTCGGGCATCGTGGGCACCGCCATCGGTCTGGCCCTGCGCGGCTACCGCCCGGTCGTGGAGATCCAGTTCGACGGCTTCGTCTTCCCGGCGTACGACCAGATCGTCACGCAGCTCGCGAAGATGCACGCGCGCTCGCTGGGCAAGGTCAAGCTCCCGGTCGTCGTGCGCATCCCCTACGGCGGCGGCATCGGCGCTGTGGAGCACCACTCCGAGTCCCCCGAGGCGCTCTTCGCGCACGTGGCGGGCCTGAAGGTGGTCAGCCCCTCCAACGCGTCGGACGCCTACTGGATGATGCAGCAGGCCATCCAGAGCGACGACCCGGTGATCTTCTTCGAGCCGAAGCGGCGCTACTGGGACAAGGCCGAGGTCAACACCGAGGCCATCCCCGGCCCCCTGCACAGGGCGCGGGTCGTCCGCGAGGGCACCGACCTGACCCTCGTCGCCTACGGTCCGATGGTGAAGCTCTGCCAGGAGGTGGCCAACGCGGCCGCCGAGGAGGGCAAGTCCCTGGAGGTCCTGGACCTGCGCTCGATGTCCCCGATGGACTTCGACTCCATCCAGGCCTCGGTGGAGAAGACGCGCCGCCTGGTCGTCGTCCACGAGGCGCCGGTGTTCCTCGGCTCGGGCGCGGAGATCGCCGCCCGCATCACGGAGCGCTGCTTCTACCACCTGGAGGCACCGGTCCTCAGGGTCGGCGGCTACCACGCCCCGTACCCGCCGGCCCGCCTGGAGGACGAGTACCTGCCGGGCCTGGACCGGGTGCTCGACGCCGTCGACCGCGCCCTGGCGTACTGAGGAGAGGGTCGTGACGACGATGACGGAAGCGTCCGTACGCGAGTTCAACATGCCGGACGTGGGCGAGGGCCTCACCGAGGCCGAGATCCTCAAGTGGTACGTCCAGCCCGGCGACCAGGTCACCGACGGCCAGGTGGTGTGCGAGGTCGAGACCGCGAAGGCGGCCGTGGAACTGCCCATCCCGTACGACGGGGTGGTCCGCGACCTGCACTTCCCCGAGGGCACCACGGTGGACGTGGGCACGGCCATCATCGCGGTGGACGTGTCGGGCGGCACCGCGGCACCCGCCGAGGCGCCGGCCCAGACCCCTGCTCCCGCCGAGGAGAAGAAGCCGGAAGGCTCGGGCCGCCAGCCGGTACTGGTCGGCTACGGCGTCGCCACGTCCTCCACCAAGCGCCGCCCGCGCAAGGGCCCCGAGGCCGCGGTCCCGCAGGCCTCGACGGCGATCCAGACGGAGCTGAACGGCCACGGGCCGGCCGCTGCCACGCCCACGACGGCCGAGGAGCCCCGTCCCCTCGCCAAGCCGCCGGTGCGCAAGCTGGCGAAGGACCTGGGCGTCGACCTGTCCACGGTCACCCCGTCGGGCCCCGACGGCATCATCACGCGCGAGGACGTCCACGCGGCGGTGGCGCCGGCCCCGGAGCCGGTGACGGCTCCGGCGGTTTCCGTGCCCCCGGCGCCCGTTCCGGCGTACGACACGGCCCGCGAGACCCGCATCCCGGTCAAGGGCGTGCGCAGGGCGACGGCCGCGGCGATGGTGGGCTCCGCGTTCACCGCGCCGCATGTCACGGAGTTCGTGACGATCGACGTGACCCGCACGATGAAGCTGGTCGAGGAGCTCAAGCAGGACAAGGAGTTCGCGGGCCTGCGCGTGAACCCCCTGCTGCTGATCACCAAGGCGCTCCTGGTCGCCATCAGGCGCAACCCGGACATCAACGCGTCCTGGGACGAGGCGGCCCAGGAGATCGTCCTCAAGCACTACGTCAACCTGGGCATCGCGGCGGCCACTCCCCGCGGCCTGATCGTCCCCAACATCAAGGACGCGCACGCCAAGACCCTGCCGCAGCTGGCGGAGTCCCTCGGCGATCTGGTGTCCACGGCCCGCGAGGGCAAAACGTCCCCGGCCGCCATGCAGGGCGGCACGGTGACCATCACCAACGTCGGCGTCTTCGGCGTCGACACCGGCACGCCGATTCTCAACCCCGGCGAGTCCGCGATCCTCGCGGTGGGCGCGATCAAGCTCCAGCCGTGGGTCCACAAGGGCAAGGTGAAGCCCCGCCAGGTGACCACGCTGGCGCTGAGCTTCGATCACCGCCTGGTGGACGGGGAGTTGGGGTCGAAGGTGCTGGCGGACGTGGCGGCGGTCCTCGAGCAGCCGAAGCGGCTGATCACCTGGGCGTAGCAGTCGGGAGCCGCGCACCCACCCGGGGTGTGCGGCTCCTGCGTTCACCGCGGCCGACGGCACAGCAGCGTGGCGATCCTCGTCCTCCTGCCCTCCTCGGGCTCCTGCACGATCCGCGCGGTGACGACCAGTCCCGCCTGTTCCAGCAGCTCCACGAGCCGTTCCGGAGGCAGCAGATGGGACTCGTAGGAGACCGGATGGCCGCCGTACGCCTGCGTCGGCCGGACCCGCTCGCCGTCGCCCGCATGGCCCGCCAGCATCAGCCGGCCACCGGGCGCGAGCGTCCGATGGAACTCGGCGCAGACGCGCGGGAGCAGCTCCGGTGGGGTGTGGTGGGTCGAGTAGTAGGCCAGGACGCCGCCGAGGGTGTCGGACCCGACGTCGAGCGCAGTCATCGATCCCACCGCGAAGCTCAGCCCCGGATGGGCCCGTCGGGCCAGTTCGACCATCCGCGGCGACAGGTCGACGCCGAACGCGGACAGGCCCAGCCCGGCGAGGTGCGCCGTAACGAGACCCGGTCCGCAGCCCAGGTCCGCGACCGGCCCGCCCCCGCCCTCCCGCACGGCCTCCGCGAACGCGGCCAGCAACGCGCGTGAGAGCGGATCGAGTTCGGCTGGGCGCTTGACCCGTTTCATGTAGTCGGCGGCGACGGTGTCGTACGACTCCCGGACGGCGGCGAGATACGAGCGCTCGGTCATCCGGTGACTTTAGAGGCCCCCATGGGGAAGGGCCCCTCGCGGTCGGCGAGAGGCCCTTCGGTCAAGCATGGTGGCCGTACAGCCTGGTTGGCGTCAGCCGAGCTTCGCGAACCCGTAGTTCATCAGCT